>ERZ1108168.250-NODE-250-length-49704-cov-9.288606_pt1 | contig 49704 bp, 30 predicted proteins | sample MGYA00403704_ERZ1108168 | MGnify/ENA primary metagenome ERZ1108168 (study PRJEB35170, sample SAMEA104062421) | human gut metagenome | biome: human gut; feature: human-associated habitat; material: faeces | place: Denmark | collected 2012-06-12 ...
GCCATATGAATTTTTATAATGTTAAAACGGTGTAAAGTAAATCTGTATTAAGTCACCTTTATAAACACTGATTATCAACAAATTAGCAATACTTTTTTTTTTTTTAATATACCAATCCGGGAGTTTTCTTCTTCTCACCAAACAACCAGGTGTTCAGCCAACGATTTACATATACATTGACCACCGCACAACCAGTACCGATCACCGCACCTGCTATTACATCCGAAGGATAATGCACACCCTCATTCATTCGTGAAAATCCCACCGAACAAGCCCAAAGGGCCGATGGAGCAATCACATACCATTTAGGATACTTAATACTCAACGATGTAGCCAATGAAAAAGCAGCCGACGTGTGACTGGACGGAAAAGAAGGGCTACTCTCCGTACTGTACGGATGCACCCGCCCCGGATAGCGGTCATAAGGGCGTTCACGTCCCACCAGATGTTTTATACCATAGGTTAATACTACTGCTTCAGCAACACTTGTCCCAATATATACAGCATCTTTCAATAGTTCTTTATCCTTTCCTATACCCGCATAAATAGCCATGGCCACAGGTACACCTACCGAAATATAAGGTGCCGAACGAGAAAATACTTTGCTATAATTCCGCACAAACTTCCCATCCATACTGTTTATTTTATGCAACGTGTTTATATCCCAATTTTGTGCCTGAGCGCCTATTATACAGAACATCGAAACACAGATAACCACAAATTTTCTCATCGTATTCTTACTTATTAGATTGGACAAAGATATAGCAAAAACATTGAGTATTCATAAAAAAAATAATATCTTTGTTCCCTTAACCATTAACATGTCCTTATTTAATCCATGATAAAAAACAGTTCTTGTAAAAGATTCACTAACTGTGCACAGTGCTCCAAAACAGCTGAAAGTACACTGATCTACAGGAGTTTTCCCAGAGGACAACACTTCCCTGCTGATAAATGCACACAGAACTGTATGATATTCATAATAAAAGGCGAACTACTTGTAAATAGCCAGGAATATCCTGGTACCAGTTTGCATTCCGGACAATTTATCCTTCAGGCCATTGGTTCTAAAATTGAAATACTGGCATTGACAGAGGTGGAATATATTGTATATTGGTTCAACCAACTTCCACAAATATGCGAAGATCGCTATCGCGAAATTCTGAACGGTGCCGAAGCTCCATTGACTTATACCCCCTTGATGATGAATTCCCGCCTTAACAATCTCATAGTTGGCCTCAGCGAATATCTGGCGGAAGGTATTTCCTGCGGCCCTTTTATTGAATTAAAATGTCAGGAACTCGTATTCCTCCTCATTTGTTATTATCCTCAGCCACAACTCGCCAGTTTCTTCTATCCTATCAGTACCTATACTGAAAGTTTCCAATATTTCGTTATGCAAAATTATGGAAAAGTCAAAAATGTAGAAGAATTTGCCCACTTGGGTGGATATACTGTCACAACATTTCGCCGCCTTTTCAGAAACCTGTATGGTGTACCGGTATATGAATGGATACTCGATAAAAAACGCGAAGGAATTCTTGACGATCTGCAACACACCAAAGAACGAATTACTGATATCAGCGCCCGCTATGGCTTCGATTCTTTATCACATTTTGCCCACTTCTGTAAAGCCTCTTTTGGTGATTCTCCCCGTGCCCTGCGATCACGTGCTGCCCAAGGCGAAAAGATAAGTAAGAAATAATAGTTGACATATCTGTCAATTCCACCATAACAACACAAGCTAACCAGTACATTGACACACGGATACATTAAAGAATTATTTCTTTAATTCTTTGGTTAATCAATGTATTTCCTGTACTTTTGCACGAAGAGACGTATGCACGTAAAATAAAATTCATAGTTCTAACAATTAAATAATTTAAAATCAATCATTTATGTGGTTAAGTAATTCATCTGTAGGAAGGAAAGTGGTGATGAGCGTTACCGGTATCGCCCTTGTCCTGTTTCTAACGTTTCACATGGCGATGAACCTTGTTGCGATCATCTCGGCTGAGGGTTACAACATGGTTTGTGAGTTCCTGGGAGCAAACTGGTACGCGTTAGTGGCGACTTTAGGACTGGCTGCCCTCTTCGTGATTCACATTATCTATGCTTTCTGGCTGACAATGCAGAATCGTGCAGCACGCGGTAACGAACGTTATGCCGTAGTAGACAAACCCAAAACTGTAGAATGGGCTTCACAAAACATGCTTGTGCTGGGCCTTATCGTAATCCTTGGATTGGGTCTTCATTTGTTTAACTTCTGGGCTAAGATGCAGCTCCCCGAATTGATGCACAACATGGGGTCAGTAGTAGACACTACTTACGCTGCCGACGGTGTTTATCACATTATCAACACCTTCTCTAATCCTGTATACGTAGTGCTTTACCTCATTTGGCTTGCCGCTCTCTGGTTCCACCTTACTCACGGATTCTGGAGCTCTATGCAGTCACTGGGCTGGAACAACAAAGTATGGATCAACCGTTGGAAATGTATCTCCAATATCTATTCAACTATCGTTGTCATCTGCTTCGCCCTGGTAGTAGTCGTATTCTTCGTTAAATCGTTGGCATGCGGCGCTTGCTAAATTTTATAATTGTAACTGATTAAATCGTAAATAGCATTATGACTCAAATAGATTCTAAAATTCCTGAAGGCCAGTTAGCCGAAAAATGGAGTAACTATAAAGCTCACCAAAAACTTGTAAATCCTGCCAATAAACGTCGTCTCGACATTATCGTTGTAGGTACCGGACTTGCCGGCGCATCTGCTGCCGCTTCTCTGGGTGAAATGGGATTCAGAGTATTCAACTTCTGTATCCAGGATTCTCCCCGTCGTGCTCACTCTATTGCAGCACAGGGTGGTATCAATGCAGCTAAGAACTATCAAAATGACGGTGACTCCGTATACCGTCTTTTCTACGATACAATCAAAGGTGGTGACTACCGTGCACGTGAAGCCAACGTTTATCGTCTGGCAGAAGTATCCAACGCCATCATCGACCAGTGTGTAGCCCAGGGTGTTCCTTTCGCCCGCGATTACGGTGGCACACTTGACAACCGTTCATTCGGTGGTGCACAGGTATCACGTACATTCTATGCCCGCGGTCAGACCGGACAGCAGCTGTTGCTGGGTGCTTATTCAGCATTGAGCCGCCAGGTACAGAAAGGTACTGTCAAGTTGTTTACTCGCTATGAAATGCTTGACCTCGTTATCATCGATGGACGTGCACGTGGTATCATTGCCCGCAACCTCGTAACCGGTGAAATCGAACGTTTCGCAGCTCATGCTGTAGTAATCGGTACTGGTGGTTATGGAAACGCTTTCTTCCTTTCTACCAACGCTATGGGTTCCAACGGCTCTGTAGCTATCCAGTGTTACAAGAAAGGTGCTTATTTTGCTAACCCATGTTTCGCACAGATTCACCCGACTTGTATCCCTGTACACGGTGACAAGCAGTCTAAACTGACGCTGATGTCTGAGTCTCTCCGTAACGACGGACGTATCTGGGTTCCGAAGAAAATCGAAGATGCCAAAGCACTGCAAGCCGGAACAAAGAAACCAACTGATATTCCTGACGAAGACCGTGACTTCTACCTGGAACGCCGTTACCCTGCATTTGGTAACCTCGTACCTCGTGACGTAGCATCACGTGCTGCCAAAGAACGTTGCGATGCCGGCTTCGGTGTAAACAATACCGGTCTGGCTGTATTCCTTGATTTCAAATATGCAATCGACCGTTTGGGTGAAGATGTGGTTCGCGCCCGTTATGGTAACCTCTTCGACATGTACGAAGAAATCACCGACGAGAATCCATACAAAACTCCGATGATGATATTCCCCGCTATTCACTACACAATGGGTGGTATCTGGGTTGACTATGAATTGATGACCTCCATCCCGGGTCTGTTCGCTATCGGCGAAGCTAACTTCTCTGATCACGGAGCCAACCGTCTGGGAGCATCCGCTTTGATGCAGGGTCTGGCCGACGGATACTTCGTACTGCCTTACACAATCCAGAATTACCTGGCCGATCAGATTCAGGTTCCACGTTTCTCTACAGATCTGCCTGAGTTTGCAGCAGCAGAGAAAGCTATCAAGGAGAAGATCCAGAAGATCAAAGCCGTTAACGGTAAACACTCCGTTGATTCTATCCACAAAAAACTGGGTCACATTATGTGGGATTTTGTAGGTATGGCTCGTACCAAAGAGTCACTGCAAAAAGCATTGAATGGTATTCAGGAAGTGAAGAAAGACTTTTGGACAAATGTACGTATCCCGGGTGATGTAAACGAACTGAACGTAGAACTTGAAAAAGCACTCCGTCTGATTGACTTTATCGAAGTAGGTATGCTAATGGCCCGTGACGCTTTGAACCGTGAAGAATCTTGTGGTGGCCACTTCCGTACAGAATACCAGACTCCGGAAGGTGAAGCGCTGCGTGACGACAAGAACTTCTCTTACGTATCCTGCTGGAAATACACCGGTGAAGATTCAGAACCGGAATTGATCAAAGAAGATTTGAACTATCAGTTTGTGAAAGTTCAGACTCGTAATTACAAGTCATAATTCGGTTAATCAATTAAAGGAAAACAAAAAATGGATAAAAATATATCATTCACGCTGAAAGTATGGCGTCAGAAAAGCCCTAAAGCTAAAGGTGCTTTTGAAACATACCAAATGAAAGATATCCCGGGTGACACATCGTTCCTCGAAATGCTGGATATTCTGAACGAACAAATTATTAATGACGGTGGCGAACCAATCGTATTCGACCATGACTGCCGCGAAGGTATCTGTGGAATGTGCTCTCTGTACATCAACGGACACCCACACGGACCTGCAACAGGTGCTACTACCTGCCAGATGTACATGCGTCGTTTCAAAGACGGTGACACAATCACTGTTGAACCATGGCGTTCTGCCGGTTTCCCGGTAATCCGCGACTTAATGGTAGACCGTTCTGCTTATGACAAGATCATGCAGGCTGGTGGTTACGTAAGCATAAATACAGGCGCTCCTCAGGATGCCAACGCTATCCTTATCTCTAAGGACATCGCTGACGAAGCTATGGACGCTGCTGCATGTATCGGTTGCGGTGCTTGTGTAGCTGCTTGTAAAAATGGTTCGGCTATGTTGTTCGTTTCAGCAAAGGTTAGTCAGTTAAATCTGCTTCCACAAGGAAAAGTAGAAGCTGCACGCCGCGCGAAGGCTATGTTGTCTAAGATGGACGAACTTGGATTCGGTAACTGTACAAACACTCGTGCTTGTGAAGCTGAATGTCCGAAAAATATTTCTATCAGCAATATTGCTCGTCTGAACCGTGACTTCATCCTTGCAAAACTGAAAGACTAAATATAATTTAGTATTTGATTAATAGCAGAAGAATCCCTCACCCAATATAGGTGGGGGATTTTTTTCTCTTAATCCGAACTGGGTGAACAGAGGATAGAAGTAATGTACTTTCATTTATCACATAATAGAAGATTTTCTGCAATATACAACCATAAATTAGAGCTTTTTCTACAAAGAAATAGAAAACAAAGAAACGTCTCATCCTGCGTATTAAAGGCGATTTCAGACAAAAGCTTAACCAATTTTCTTAGGAATTAAGAAAATAAATAGATTATCACAAGCTTAATAATTATTAATACATTATATTTGCAAAAAGAAAAGAAGATGTATCACGTATTCAATGTATAAATAGCATAACTTACAGTGCATCTTTTTAGTTGCGTGAACAAATATTTGTGCCAGACTGAAACCGACCAATTTTCATCTCAAACTTCGGCACAGAGAAAGTCCCGCAACCTTTATTGCATATATATGTTATATTTGTGCTTTTTATGTACAAATAGATTATTTCGTATATATACAAATAAAGGGAGCGTGGGCTGACTCATTATTCGAAGGGAGGTTCTTGGTCGGACCACAGTCTAGAATAATGTTTCGGTCACACGCTCTCGTTTTACAAAACAAGCGCCTCCGAAACATTTGCATCTATTTTTATTATAAAGAGTATTAAAAAGAATTTATGTACACAAGAAAAGAGAAAAAACAGTGAACAGTTACAAGAAAACAAAATACAGGCATGGATGTTATTAATATATTAGTCCATTGCCACGAAAAATAACTCTGATTTAATAGTTAATAGAATTTTATCATCCCTTATGTAAGAGAGGATGCCGGCAGCTGATAAATCTTTATGAAAAGCACACGAGCGTGTGTGCGAACTGTCAGGCATCTATTTAGGCAGGGCGTCGCTGTGAAGCGATGCCCTTTTTTCAACACATTATGAAGGAAATACTACTATGCTTTCCCGGAACGTATGTTACGGGGAGATGCACCAAAATTCTTCTTGCAAAAATTAGAGAAATGAGGCAAAGATTCGAAGCCATATTGATAACAAATTTCAGATATAGTAGCCTGCGTATAGCGAAGATCATAGATGATTCCCTCTTTACGTCGCTTCATCATCCATTCATAGACGGGTTCATGAAATACAGAGTTAAAAATACGACGAAAAGTGGTTACAGTATATCCTCCTAACTGAGCAAAGTCTTCTACTGTTTTCACTTTAGCATGATTTTCGAGAACGAAATATTGAAAGCTGGTAGTATATTTAGAAAGCGGATGTATCAATGTAGATAACTCGTAATCGGAATAATAAGAACTAAGAATAAAAGCCAGTTCTTTTCGCTTCAATGACAGCAATTCACGACAAATTTTTTCCTTAGACAAATAAATTGCAGATCCTTCGAGAAAATGCAATAACTCAGGTACTATTTTTAGTGGAGAAAAAATCAGAGGCGGAGTTACATCGTGCATGATGTAATTGTAACGCTCTTCACAAAAAAGTTCAGGTTTGTTAAAGCTATAACACACACATTCAGCATCTGCCATGACAAGTATTTCCAGTTTTGAACCAATGGCCTGAAGAATAAATTCACCAGCATGCATCATCGTACCGGCATACTCCTGGCTATTGATAAGTATTTCACCTTTGAGTAGAAAAATGATAAGATTTTCCTCACACTTCTGAGCAGGTTTATGGAACCCTCTCGGATGAGAAGCGTGGATGATGGCATTGTTCACTGCCTTAGGACATTCCGGACAGTTCATCGTTACTCCGCAAGTGGGGGTACCGGGCATAGTAGTATATATTATTTGTTTATGTTTCCAGCAAATGTACAAGAATATTTTAATAGACAAAGCATCCTACTAAAAAAATCCTCAAGAAAAGCTATAATAACTCTCCTTGAGGAATCAATTAATCATTTATATGCCATCGGTGTAGGCTGGTTTATCTGTTTTGAACACCTTTCTGCTATCCTTTCACATGCTTATGACCGGAATAATTGCTAATGTGCTTCTCGTTTTGTTGAAATAATAAACCAATGGTTGGGATTAGACACCTTCGTAAATTTTATTTCCTGAGGATATATATTATTATCAGCCTCAATAATGAACTCATTTTCACCCTCTTTCGTTAAGAAACTAATTATCGGTTCATATGATTTATAATAATACTGTGCACTCATACCATAACCTTTCCAAAGAATACGAATTTGATCATCAGTCCCTTCTACTACTTCATATTGAGTAGTATATACGCTTCCTATGTTCTCCTTACAAATAGCCAAAATCGCCTGAAGGCTTGTTTCCGGCTCAAATGGATTGGTATATAAACCGAGATAAAAGTCATTAAAGGTAGTTCCGAAATCATTGTTCATGATATAAACCATACTATTCCACAACTGACGGAAGCGGGTACTACTACGCTTATTTGCAAAATACCACGTATCCGTTGTCTGATTAAAAATGCGATTGATAGGCAAGGTTCCTATCTCAATTGTATTTTTATCATCCTTGAAAACAAGTTTTTTTTCTGCATCATCCCATTTGAGACTTTCTATTGTTGCACCTCCAATAGTTACGGGATTGGCACATTTCGCTCCTTCCGCTGTGAGAATAAATGACATCAACTTTGTTTCAACCTTGTCATTTACCGTATAAGACAGATTAAAACAGCGCGCAGATGAACTTTTGGCTAACATACTTATCGACTCACCATTGAGTAACATGTCCAGATATTTGGTATCCACCAATGATGCCATTTTATCTATGCCCGACAAATATTCGCTCCAGGAAATGTCCGACGATAGTTTACGCATCTCTATCCTTTGATTTGTTTTCTTACCTTTAAGTATGATCTGGTTGGAATTATGCTCCATGATATAAAATTCATAATCACCTCCGAATCCTACTCCATCCGATTGCGGATCGGAGAATTTATGGAATATCTTATTATATGTGTCAAATGCCAATAATATCCCGTTTTCGTGTTTTAACGTATACATGCCGGATTCTTTCCGGGTATTATCTCCACTTACTGCTTTCTCTGCTGAAAACGTGGCCATGCCGTCCTCGTCAAACGACACAATCAACTGATATCCTCCATACAGGGAGGTATCTGGGAAATATTCCATTATCCATCCATTTTCTACTCCCCGGAGATCTTTACGGCATGCTTCTTCCTCCTCCGTAAGGCGTTCATTTGAATTTCCACTATAGATCTCCTTTTCCTCTCCTGTACATGCGACTAAAAAGAGAAAAGGTATACTAATTAAAATAAACAATATCTTTTTCATATTCGGTATGATTTTCAAAGTGAATCAATTTCTGTAGAACGTTTTGCAATCACTGTTCTCAATTTGTCTATATCGATATTCCAGGCACTTTTCAACCATTCACGAGCAATTTTCAGTTTAGAGAGAATAATTGTTTTTCCATTGCCGGTACCGGTTGCTTGTTTGCCCGGCAATTCTTCTTTAGCCTCTTCATCTGTGAATGTGGCTTGTCGAAGAATTTCGTTCCAAGCTGCATCCGTACGGGTTAAGAAATTAGCAATAACTTCTACAAAGTCCTCCCGGGCTTCGCTACTGGCATAATTGCTCACAAAGCCCATACGGTGAGCCTGTTCGTTTGTACGGTTCATCCAGCCCGTAGGAGAATAATTACTGACAGATATCTCATTAAACTCGGTCGGATAATTTTTTGTCTGATGCAGAATGTGTGCAAACTCATGGTGCATAGTTCGAAAATAGTATAGATTTAATAGCTCGATATTGGTTTTATCGAGAGAATTAATTTTATAGAGAGTAACTTTTATTCCTTTATCGGCAGTACCCAGCACTTCTGTTTTAGAATCCGGATTAACGGCCGACGATCCAATCAAATTGATGATACGCGGACCATATTGTTTCATAAATATTTCTCCGCATACCTCGTCGTAAGCCCCCAACCAAAGATGTTTGATGAGTTTAGCCATTTCTTTGGATTTCTCCAGTTCTGCAGGAACCAGATTATAACTCATATCGCTTTCAATGTCTTCAAACCGGTACTTCAAGTCAATATTATATGGCTTTATATAGTTATCCAACAACCAGCTATCAAATTCATTCCGTTCGACCTTTATCTTACCGAATGTGCTTTCATCCAAATCATCTTCTCCACAAGAAGTAAAAGTAGATATACTGATGAAAAACAAGAATGAATATAGAATTATATATTTAAAACTTCGCATCATATTTTTATTTCTTTTTATCATGTATTATAGCTGTTTTTATCTGGGATTTGGAGTTAGTCCCGCACTAATCACATCTGTTGGTATCTGAATCGCTCTTCTCGGATCATCTACAGTCAATATATCATCACTACTGCCACTTATATTGTGAGTAACTTCAATACCATAGCGTTTGATGTCAAACCAGCGTAGACCTTCATGAATGGTTTCTATCCGCCGCAAATGGAGGATACAGTTCACAAAGTTGAGTTGTTCGCCATTTTCGATAGTAAACTTCGGATGTAGTTCCTTCTTTGTTCTTTCTGTAGCTTGACTACCATAATATTGATTGACAGCCGAACGTGAAACCGTAACTCCGGAGGCATGTGTATCAAACCAAGCCTGTATATCAGTTACAGCCTGGGTATATTCTTTTTGATAGATGTAAGCTTCGGCACGGCAGAGCAATAACTCATCCGTCGTAAAAGCCGTAGTTACGATATGCGCTTGTCCGATACCCGCCACCTTATCAGTATATTCAAAGAATTCAATCTGTTTGGGAAATACCAATCCATATTCTTGCGTACCGAACAGTTTGTCGAAATATTTAAGCGAACGCTCATTTCCCCAGATACCTGCACTAAGTAAGGTTTCCAGCATTTTTGCAATAGGATGCCCGTAACGTCGATACGTCTTATAAACCCCTGTCATACGGGCATAAGCCGATACAGCCGTTTGCAAAAGCAGGTTGCTGTTCTCTTCTGCCTTAATATATTGATTTCCTATTTCAAAGTAAGATGAAAGCGAAGGATATGGAGAGTAATCCCGTAGCATATTTGCCGGAGAATTCCCCAATACCTTACTTGCATATTCTATTACTTTGTCATACTTTCTGTAATAAAGATAAAAGCGGGCGGCAAAGGCATTGGCAGCTTTGGTGTTGAAATGATATTTTGGAATAGAATAAAGTTCATCGTTAATGAGTCCTATACCTTCTTCAATATCTTGTGCAATATCCTCATAAACTAATTTCACCGTCCCGCGGTCATAATTCTTGCTGACAATTGTTTCTCTTTCTTTTACGTAAGGTATTCCTAAATCTTTATCACTTGTTTGTTCATTATAAGCCTGACAGAAAACGTTAACCAGCATGAAATGACTGTATGCCCGGCAAAGAAGAGCTTCTCCACGCTGCGCATTCAGTTCATCGGGATTATCCGACAGGTCAATTGCCTCCAACGCCTGGTTGGCAACAGCAATCGCTCCGTAACATCCTTCCCATAAATGTGTCGGAGAATCCGCAATTTTCTGTGTAGAAGGTTGCCACCTGTAATACTCTTCCACCACTTGGTTTAAAGTACCGTAGTTTATTCCATTGTCTTTAATATTATCCGACGAGGCTTCTCCTAACATACAGATAGCAACAGCAGGATAAGCCGATACCAATAAATCGGTAATATTATCTTCCGAATCCAGATTAGCCCTGTTGTCGGGTAATTTATCAAGATAGCTTTCGCATGAAGTGCTTATCCATACAAAGGTTAATCCGATAAATACATTGATGATATGTCTTAGTTTCATATTCTATTTTTAATCTTGTTTTTATAATCCTAACCTGATAGTAAATGTGAATTGCCTGGGAACAGGAGTAGATACACCACCGGAACGGAAAAATTCAGGATCTTGCCCGTTTAGCTTTGAATCGGCATATAGCAGGAAGAGATTGGTTGCCTGTATTTTGAACTGTAATTTATTCAACCGGAAAAAGCTCAAAACCTTGACCGGGAGATCATAGGACAAAGAAATTTCCTTTAACCGGATAAAACCGCCATCAGCAATGCGTACATCCGAATAGTTGTAAGCATTATAGGCCATATTTAAATAAGCATACTGTTGGTTCATGCGGTAACTTACAATAGTAGGTACATGGGTGGTATTTTCATCACCGGCTTTCATCCAACGATTCTTAAACTCTTTAGGCATGGCATCAAGATCAGAATAGGCACTGCTGAAAACCGGATCCAAACGGATTACATTTCCAAAAGAATAGGTAAGAAATACATTCAGTTTAAAGTTTTTATAAGTAAGGATATTACCAAAACTTCCGGTAATAGTGGGATCAGTGGGACCTTCATATTTTAAGAAGCCTAACTTCTCATACTCTTGAAAATTCAGAGTGGAAATTGTTCTTTGACCATCCTGATTGATAAAAGTAGGAAGACCGTCTTCTGTCAATCCGGCAAAAGGTATGGAGAAAAGTGCCCTTACGGGATAACCTTCCCGTCCGAATCCATTTCCTGAGATCAGATCAAGTACGTTCGCATGTGATTTCAGATTCGTTATCTCATTCTTTGTCTTGGAGAAAATAAAATCGGTATTCCAACTGAAACCTTTCTTCTTTATATTCTGAGTAGAGAGAGTCAGTTCTATACCAGACGATCTCATGGAAGCTATATTTGCATATTTAGCAATTGTCCCACCAGCTCCCTGAGTATTGATTACTCCAATCAAGTCAAAATTGTTACGCCGGTAATAATCCGCTGCAAGATTGATACGATTATTAAGGAAGCCTAAATCGACGCCCACGTTGAATTCGTGCTTCTTTTCGTAGGTCAGTTCACTGTTCTCAAGTTCCGTAATGCGCATCCCCGACTCTGTGACACTGGCTGAAGGACGCCAAGGCGAGTAACTGTTAAGGATCGTTTGCGAATTAGTCACAAAAGCAGGGCCACGGTCGGCAGTCAAACTATAAGATGCTTTGAGTGTTGCATGCGACAGAACCGGATGTGAGAAATTAGAATAGAATTTTTCTTCGTGTACGTTCCACGCACCGGCAATATTCCATGTCGGTAACCAACGTGCTGAACGTGATTTACCTAAACGATTGGTACCTTCGTAACGTCCGGTTCCGGTTAATGTGTATTTACCTTTATAAGAGTAGGTACCCATAACGAAAAAAGCTACACTTCGAATATAAGTTGCCTCATTAGTATAATAATTGGTATTTTCCTCTTTACCCTGTTTGAAAACATTGTAATCATAGAAGGGAGTACCGCCTTTATCATATTGATAACCCCAGCCCCGGAACCAACTCCGGGTACGGTCAATAGAACTGTTTTCAAAGCCACCGAAAAGGTTCAGAATATGCGTGTTATTAATACTTGTATTGTAAGTAGCCGTTGCACGGATATCGATTCCTCTCATACTATAATCAGTACGAGTGTAGATGCCACCTTCCGGGAGAATAGTGATAGGCAAAGAATTTATCAGATCGGGATCAGTGTACAATAACGGGTTACTATCGCGAATAGTGGCATCCCCCATAGCACGATATGATTCTGCCTGATTGGAATGATCTTTGATATTATGCTCCTGTCCGGTAGTAGAATACTTTATAGCAGCCAATCCGCTTAATTCCAAACCTTTGACAGGTCTCCATTTGAGTTCTCCCTGAAATTTAAGATCTGCTACATTCAAATCGATATAGTTATTATCCAATTCATGGAGTATATTGAAATCGGCATAGTTACGGGTGTAATACACCTCTTTTCCATTTTCATCTGTACATTGCAAGGTACGTGAAGTGTTCAGCGCATAGCTGTACGGGTTTATATCAAAGTCGCGTTTTACTTGTCCGTTTACCACATCCAGTTGTTGGCTTAACGTACCGGGGGCAACTTGCTTACGATACGAACCACTTCCTAAAATCAGAGCGCTCAATTTATCTGAAAGATTAAAAGAGGCATTCATATTGGCTGTATACCGGTTTACAGAACTGGCTTTCGTCCAACCGGGATCATTGTAAAGGCTTAATGAAGCATACATACGCGCTTTCTCCGAACCAGTCGAAATACTGACAGAATGTGTCTGGACAATATTCTGATTGAAAAGAACATTAAACCAATCTGTATTCCGCATTTCAGCTTTTTCCAGATATGCATAACGCGCTTCGAGCGTATTGTCCAGCAGATAAGAATCCGTATTGGGATTATACGTATTTATCATCTGATACATCTTACCGTAAACGCCGCTATTAGCAGCACGTGCTGTCTCTGAAAACAGTAACCAGCCTTTATCTTCCATCTCTTTGTATACATCCATTTGTTCCTGAGAATTCATGATATTGAACTCTGAATAGTGTGGAACCATGCGATATGTGAGTTCTCCGGTGTAATTAATACTACTAAGCCCTGCCTGTCCGCGTTTGGTTGTGATAACCACTACACCGGCCATTGCTCTGGCACCATATATGGAAGTTGCCGAGCCGTCTTTAAGAATTTGGAAACTCTCTATGTCGTCTGCACTCAGACCCGATATGGCCGAACTGATTAATGTCACTGCATCTCCCGATGAAAGGTCGTCAGTACTGACATCAACCGCATCCTCCATGATTACTCCGTCTACTACCCACAATGGTTTGGAATTACCATATATGGAAGTTGCACCACGCACCCGAATTTTGGGAGCCGTACCAAAAGTTCCTGAAACGTTCTGTACAGATACCCCTGCCGAGCGTCCTTCCAACGAACGGCTTATATCCGGCATACCATCTATGCGGGCTTTGGATGCATCCACCTTATCGGCAGCTCCGGTAAACAAACGTTTATCTACTTTTGACATACCGGTTACTACTACTCCTTCAAGCATTTGGGCATCCGATTCCATTGCAACTCTCAGATTGGGTTTTGCTTTCACTTCTTGGGGCTTTAACCCGACGTAGGTAATGTGAAGTTTGGCAGATAACGATATTCCTTTCAACTGGAATTTCCCGTCAATATCTGTGATAGTGCCTTGTTGAGTACCCTTTACCTGTACATTAGCTCCTATGACAGGCTCACCATCTTCTGCATAGACGACAATTCCACTCACATCAGTGTTTTGTGCCTGTATCCATTCTGTACATGCCAAAAACATACATAAACAAAACAGCAACAATGATTTTTTACTCATATAATAACTTTTTCTTTAGTGGAAATTTTAAAAAGGGATGTATTTGATGTAAACACATCCCTTTTTGTAGAAACATAACGTTAGTTATTTAACCAGGAATTTACTGGTCTTCGTAGCCAACCTGGAAGTTAGAGAGAGAATATATATACCTTTTTCATAGGAATCCAGTTCTATTTTACTTGTATTCCCGGTGTTGAGTATTAATTGCCCGTTTCCGTTATAGATACGAATAATTTGGTAGTCTCCAATCAGACAAAGAGTACGGCCACTTATGTAATATCCGTTGTCCTCTGTCTCTACGTTTTGTACACCTACGTCCGGATCGTTTCCTGTCTTCTCAATCTTTGTAGAGTAGAGGTTGAAAGCTTGTGTACTAACGGGAGATTCAACCATATAACCGAAATAATAAAGCCCATCGGCCGGAACAGTTATACTACCGCTTGCTGTGGCCCTGTCACCGGAATTGTCATCACCGCTTGCTACTAATGTGGTGAAAGCATCCGGCATGTCTTTATCAGCCATATAAAGTCTTACATACTGTTCCGTACTTTCGGGAGCAGTTGATTTAATGATAATACTATAATCAAAAGTAGCTTTGACAATGTCACCTTTCTTCAGGCTTATTACCGGAGCAACATAAGCACCCGGGCATGGCTTATATGTCAAACCAGTATGAGCATCATCTCTGGTGACCTGGGTTTTCATAAATGTTTCATTATTTACCTTTGCAACTGTCCATTGTTCAAAATGGCTCACTGAAGGATAGTAATGATACCATTCACTTTCCTTGTTGGCAAAATCTGCAATATACGGCTCTGTCTCTATGCTTAATCCGGTAGTAACAGGTTTTTTGATTGTGAAGTAATCCATAAAGAGAGAGCTGCTTGATACAGCAGTGGATGTACATTTCACCCCGATATAGTAATGCCCATTGGCAGGAACAGTGATTTGCTTCACTACTTTTTGATATTCTCTTCCCTGGACTAATGCCTTTTCGGCTTTGTATATGGACATTGTCATAGCTTCTGTTGTAGGAGCTTCACCTAAAAATACTTCAAAATCTTGTCCGTTCTTTTCAGGAGTAGACGTTCCGCTAATGTTTAAGTAAGTACGATAGAAGAACCCGAAGTCATACGTTCCGGCAGGAATTTCGATACAACCGGAGAATACCCAGTCGCCATCACCGGATGCAGTACCGGCATGACGGATTCCTCCTGTTCCGGAATAGGCTGAATTGGCTGCTGTAAAGTTGTTGCCTGTTGCCCAACTGCCATTGAATATCCATTGAGAACGTTCCAGGTCTGTTTCCAAATCACCAACATAAGGGATTGTTGCTGCCTCATAATGGATTACACTGTTTGAAGAGAACATTTTGTTGTTAAAGGCATCACAATCAGATGTTTCCTTTACTTCTCCCAAGAAGAAGTAAGTACCCGGAGTCGAAATATCGGCTTTTTTCCGGAAAGTATATTCTATCGTAGCTCCCGGTTCTATGGTTCCTGTGTAGGTTTCGGAAACTGTCTGAATAGCTTTATCCGCCTCGCTTCCGTCTTTATAGACAACATAACTTAAAGGAACATTCAATATTGCTTTGGTACCATGATTCATAAACGACAGCGTGATGTCAGTATTTGTCAGATAGAATCCGTCTTTCGCAGAAGAACCAACCGCGTTGATGGCCATATCGTTGTCTTGATCCAAGCGTACGTCATCCAGAATAATATCACGTCCGCTACCATCGTTATAAAATGCCAGATAATAATTACCAGCTTCCTCTATATCGAGCAACACATATCCTTGCTTATAGTATTTAACATTATCAATAGGAAGTGTAGCCAAAGGCGTTCCTTCCTTGAAGTCGCTATAAGAATCGGTCTTACCTAAGTATACTTTTAGATTGGAAACACCGCTGGCGTATAATGTAGCATAATAGAAAGAGAGGCGTACTTTACCCTTAGGTACCGTGATAGCCGGTGAAATCAACCAATCGTTATGAGTGATTCCACTGAAAGAGTTGATATATGCTGCATACTGTCCTTCTTTGGCAAAAGTAGCTCCTCCGCTGGTAACCTGTGTTACCTCCCAGTACACATTATCCTTTTCGGGATTGTAACAGATCCAGTTTTTCCAATTTTCTTCCGGTTCAAAACCCATTTTGTATGGGACCCCTGCTGCTTCATACACTTGTACTGTGGCAGTTGTTTCGTCATTACCTTTGTCACCGTCTTCTGCCAGTGCACTCCATACTTTTAGTTCATTAGCTCCCGGTTGACTAAAGTCAGCTTTCGTTTCAAAGGTATAGTCTATTTTCTGACCTACGGGAAGTGCCGCAATCACGCCGTCTATTACCGCCCCATCATTCAACCGGTAATGAACAGGAATATTTTGCAAATCATCTTTACCGATGTTCATAAATGTAGCCGTTACGGTGACTGAATTGTTTTTCATCATGGCGTTAGCATAAGGAGAAACGACTTTCTGTATAGCCACATCATTGTATGGGTCACAGACCTCTATGTTACGCATTAGTAGTTGTGATGTACTAACGCTTGTGGTGAGTCCAAGAGAATATTTACCCAGTTCACTTACATCAATTGTAAATCCTCCTTTGACCCACTGATACGGCGAAGCCAGTAACAGGTCTGATGTACCAATCGATTTATATTTTTCGTAATCAAAATTACCAAGGGAAGCTGTCACTTTGAAACTTTCCCCACACTGGTATTCAAAATTGATACGTACCTTTCCTTGGGGTAGCGTAATACAATTACTTGCCAAGATAGCAGATTGCCCCATGTATGGAGAGTATAACCAGCAGTTTTGCACATTTTTCTCATCAGCTCCAAGCCATTTCCAATAAGCGTTCCGTCTACCTTCGGCTGCCGAACTGCGCAGACTTTCCTGTGCATTTTCTGTTGTCATCTTATATGGATACTCCATAGAAGTAGTAATAACAACAGTAGCAGATAGTGTATCATTAAATAGATTCGCATCGTTAGAAGCTTCTACCCACGTTTTAATAGTATAAACACTGTCTATATTTTGACGTGGCTCTGTGAATTTTACCTTTTCCGTGAATGAATATTGCTTTTCTTCACCACTACCCAATGCTTCATTTATATTTTGTATGACGACCGGATTCTTATCAACTTGATAGCATAGCTTATAAGCCGGTGAAGTTGCTCCCGTATTTTTTACCGTCACTTTCAATGCTTGTTCCAGCGTACAGCCATTCTCGATTCCATCAATAGAAGAGAGAGCTACATCAGGAGATGGGGTTTGAGTCATCTTTATATTATCCAGATAAAGCTTGTTGGACAAGAAACTGCCTGTCGCATTTAAAGCATGTCCAAAATCCCAAAATGCAATATATACTTTCTGGCCTGCATACTTACTCATATCAATCGTATAATTTCCCCATGGCAAAACTCCCTTAGGAATAATGCTGAAAATGGTCTCTTTAAAACTGACCGAATCATTACCCGCGGTAGATACCATTACTTTTAGTTCGTAGGGATTAACGTCTTTAAGATTATTATACGCACCATTGGCTCCTAACATGAAACTCAAATATTCATTGTTGCCTACTGTGATTTGCGGTGTAATTAGCCAATTGCTTGTCCATAATGCAGAGAAACCTGCACCAGAACTTGTAGATTGAACAGCTTTTCCACCTTTATAACCGATCACAAAGGTATTAATGTCCTTATTATTCACCTGCTCCCATTTAGGGTAACTGAGCAGGGAATATTCAATACAACGCGTTTCCCAACCTTTCGGCGGAAATTGATCACCCTCAAAATCCTCGTTCAACGATTGTGCGTACGTCGTGGCAACAACAATCAAAAGGAGATACACAAATAGTAATAGTTTTTTCATTTGAATTGTATTTGGAGATTAATAATTGTTATTTGACACACAGGAGCGTCATCTAACTTTCACGATAACAAAAAAGAAGATTTTTGATTTATTATCATAATATAATTCCCTGCATTGACTACTTTACTATTTTAAATCAAAAATAATTTACTACTGCACACTCTATTATTTAGTTGATAAACAAGCTCTTACATTTCCTTTGCAAAACCTTCTTTTTTTGCTTTTTGTGAGAAAAAGAAACTCTAATCTTAAAAAAAACACGTCAACATTGGTTAATATATAGCATATTATTATCTTTGTAATGAATATAAAATCAATTAGCATAATGCATAAGATTCTTATAATCGCTTCATTCATACTATGTATCGTTGAAAAGGTTTTTTCACAATCACCTATTCCTGCTAAAGGAATTGAGAATATATTAAACCAATCGAGAAAGTATGTTTCACAACCTTATTTCACCGATACGATACTGGTAAAAAGAATCGATTCTTTGATGCATAGTACATACTCGGGAGAGGAGACTTTTAAAACGGTATTTCAGGTAGGATTGTCATTGTGCAATATGAACCACAAAGAAGAAGCTGTAAAGTATCTAAGCTATTGCTTATCGGTGATAAAAGACGTATTTCCTGAAATACCCCGTAATTCACTTCCTACTTACATCCATATTATGAATCAGGCAGGACTTTCTTATAATTATATGAGATTGACCGATCTGGCAATGAACTACTACACGAAAGCACTGGACATAGCCCAAAAAAATAACCTGAATGAAGAGGAGGCGATACTTTGTAATAACATTGCTTCTGTATTTCAGACTCAAAAGAAATATAACGAATCGGATTCTTTATTTAAAAGAGCTATTATTATCAACGAAGAACTTAAGGTTCCTCAAAGGCTGTTTGTTAATTACAATAACCTCTCTGTGAACTATGCCCATAAAAAAGATTATAATAAAGCACTTGAATATGCTTTCTTAGCTGTACATCAGCTGGACGCAGCCAAAGATTCTGATATGATCATACTGATGCAACGAAACATTGGCTCTATCTATTTGAAGCAGAAAGAGCCCCGGATGGCATTACAACTACTGAAGCAGGTAGAAGAATACCAGTTGAATCATCATCAGGAATACTATTTGACAGGAACTTATCTGATAATGACCAATGTATATAATTTACTGGAACAAAAAGAGATGATTGGTAACTATTTGAAGAAAGCACTTGCCCTGTCTGATAAGTATAATAATGTATATGACAAAAAGGTATTACTTGTCGAACTTTCTAATTATTATGAGGGTATAGGACAATATCGAACGGCTTTTGAGATGTTAAAACAATCAATGGCGTTAAAAGACTCTCTATATAACTCGGAAGAAGAAGAAAGAACGAGAAACTTATCGGGTGCTTATGATGAAGAACGCATGCTACAGGAGAAGCTGATCCGGATAGAGAACAAGCACGCGGTTGTGATGCAGAAGGTATATATAATGGTGATTTCCGGGGTAGTACTTTTGGTTGTTATAGCCGTATATACGATTTATTGGCTTAAGAAGCAGAAGAAAAAGACGAGAAGAGCATTGTGTGATTACGCCCGGCAGAAACGCGATCAGATGGAACGGCAAGAGGGAAAAATAATCTCTTTGCTGAATGACCAGGAACAACTGAAGCTGGAATTGGAACAAAATGAACGCAAACAGATGTCCTACTCATTACAAGACACTAAGAACAAAGAGTTTATCGCACAACTAACCGATCGCCTGAAACAACTGCTATTGGACATGAATCCTAAAGAAATACAAGTAAAAAAACAGATACGTGAGATTATTTCGCAACTGAACCAGATTGACAGTAACAATATATTGCAAGATTTCCGGGATTCATTTGAAAGTATTCATCATCATTTCTATGAGAACTTGAATGAAGAATATCCTACTATTACAATGAAAGAAATGCGCTTGTGTGCCTTGTTACGATTAGGATTGTCTACCAAGGAGATTGCTGATATTACTTTCAAAGAGGTACGGAGTGTGGAGTCTGCACGCAACCGCCTACGTAAAAAACTGCAAATCTCCCAAACGGAAGACTTGCAGAAGTTTTTGATGAGTTTTTAAGCTATACACTTATTGGAATCTGACTATTCTACGGTAGCACCACCTTCACCTTTTATCCAATTGGTGACTGTGGCACTGGAAGAAATTTCTTTCCGCATGAAAGTTAATGTAATATCATAAGATATGCCTGCCCGAAATTCATTACCGGTAGTTGAAGTTACTTTAGATACATTCAACTCTCCATGATTAGTGACAACTGTGAGGTTTAATTCTGCATCACCCGTAATAGGAGCAATCATTACAGCCCCTCCTGCCCTTACTGCTTTGTCTTTAGGGATGGGTACTCCATTCCCGGCAGTTACATTTAAAGCATAAAGATTCTGAGTTTCGCTTACTGTTAATGTTTTACTCGTCAAATCGAATCCTACAGGTAGCTGAATACCGTTCAATTGAATCATACGGACATCGTCCATATCATCTTCGGGTATACTTTCGCCTTTTTGTATGTAAAAAGTAAGCTGCGTAAGTGCATGACTGAATGCCAGCGAAGGAGCAGCACTACTTTTGGTACCGAAAATTTCGTTAGAAACCAGTACATCTGTACTTCCGTCTGCCTCAATCTTACCAAAGGTATAAAGCTGTCCGGTAACCTTTCCAATGGGAGAGAATGCCTTCATAAAGGTTTTACCACCATCGGTAAGGTAATACTGTTCGTTTTTGAAAACAACAGCGGAACCTTTTGTCGGGGAAGCAATGATAGATTCCTTGGTATCGGTAGACCAGGAAGGAGAGGCATCGCTATAGGTGGTAGCATCTGAAGTAGTTTCCCAACCTAAAATAGTTGCAGAAAAGGGGGCGTTCTCGCCGATTGCTGCACGTGACTGGGCTATCGTTCTTTGTACTTCTGCGCTAAGATGAATTTCTTTAGGGTAGGAATGAGACATAGCACTATCAGTCTCTGTATCTATGATTGTACAGCTTGCTAATAGTGCTATGATGGATATTAAGAAGGGGGGCTTAATCATTCGATAATTATTTATTCTACAGTACCAGAACCTGTACCATTATCAGCCCAATCAGAAACTGTTGCAGAAGCAGACATCTTCTCTTGGAAAGTTAATTCTACTGTATAAGCTACTCCTGCACCCGATACAGATTCTGATATTCCATTCAAATTAACAGGAATGTCTTTATAATCTTTACCATTAGCAGAAACATCAATAGTAAATTCACCCTTACTAATGGGCTCCACCATAATAGGATTACCAACTATGTTACCATCAATAACTTTATTATCTGATTCTGGTACACCAATATTTTGGGCGGTACTATAAAGAACTGTACTAGTACTCATATCAACTCCAATAGGCAATTTAACTCCATTTACTTTTAAGTTTGTAATTGTTTTGCCATTAGGAAATCCTTTACCTGCTATCAACTTAAATTTCAATTGCATTAATGGATGAGTGAAAGCAAACTTCACAGGAGTCGTAGAAGCCTTGGTCCCCGAAACTGCATCGGCAGTTATCAACACATCTTTCTGACCATCTGTGTTTGCAAAATTATAAATATATTTATGTGTATCGTCTACAGTAGCATTTTCTACATAAAAAGCTTTCATACTAGTACTTGTACCATCAGCTAAATAATATTTATTTTCATCTAATGTCAATGTTGGAGTCTCCCCAGAAGCCTTAATATCACTTGTTCCAACTTGCCATGTCGGATCGGTCGCAAAGTTTGGTGTTGCAGTCTCCCAAGCTAACACAGTAGCCTTAAATGTCGCATCACCTGTTATTGCAGCTCTTGACAACCCTGCAACTACATTTGTCTGTACCCCTGCGCTCAATTGAATCGCTACCGGTTCCCCATTATCAACTGCATCTATGCCCTCTACTTCTGTGTTTGAACAACTTGCCATCATTCCCAATGCCAATGCTGAAAAGATAAATGTCTTCATACTTTTTGTCTTTAAAAGTTTATATTATTGTTTTATTTGTTTCTTATATCACACTACCATTTCCTGTTTCTATCACCCAGCTAACTACTGTAGCAGTCATACCTATTTTCAATAAGTTGAATGTCACCTCTGCAGGTGCTTCGGTTTGTACTTCTTTTATAACCTGAGTGATATCTGTCGTTATTGTTTCTTTTTCTTCATTCTCATATGTAAAACTCATTTCCAAGATAGTCTTTCCTTCTACACCAGCTCTTGTAGTACTGATTTCATGCAGGAGAGGCAATAACATTTTTCCTTCAAAACAGACTCTGTCTTCCTTGTATACCGGTATCAAATCATGGTAGTACTCGGAAGTAGAGTAAGCAGCAGTTTCCATAGTGAACAACTTCAACGAATTGATCATTCCGATAAGATGTGCCTCAGCCTGTTTCACTTTCTTACTTGTTGGCATCTCAAAACAGGCTTTCAATACCAAAGGATGAGGTGAGAGCACTACTAACGGCCCGTTCGTCTCGGTGACATTGAATTCTGCCACAGAAGAAAACATCATTTCCGGATGCATTACATCACCATTCACTCCCGGCTCTAATAACTCTATCGCTGCATCCTCCGCCACATCCATATTACTGAACTTCACATTGGTCTCTGCTTTGTTCATACTAAGCAACAGCAGCTTATATTTACCAGGCAACAAATCATTGATATAAACATCATCGCCAACTTCTCTTGAAAAAGGTTTCAAAGAACGACTTTCCGGATAAAACACCAACCATTCTCCTTCCGGCTTACTATATTTCCCCCAATTGACTTTAACATGAACCGTACCATCGGGTACACTCTCAACGTCATCCTCAATAGGACGAAAAGAACAAGATGAAAGCAACAGGATTATTCCTTCACACAGTACAAGACACAGCACTTTCCATGAAGAAGATTTTCTTACTTTTTCCATCTTCTATTTCTTTTGATACAACAAATATAGAAGATGAAAATAAACTAAAACAATACTTAGATAACTATTTTAGGGCACTGGAAGGGTTCGTGAAACGATTGGAAGTTTTTTGCAAGTTTGGGACTTTTCTATTCGCGAAACTTCTATCGTTTTACACTAATAAGCCACACTAAAGAGCATTTAACTTTTGTAGGTCCGATGTAAACAATACGGCGTGTGTCTTTCCAGGTTAGTTCTCCCTGGTCCGAAAGGTAGGTGTGAAAGTCAGTAGTCAGACAGCCTACCCCCAAGCTGAACTCCAACGAAAAATGGCGGCCTATGCGCCGGGTATATCCATAACTAAGACCGCCGGCAGCATAATACTTTCCCCGATAACCTGTTGTTTCGCCAAACTGAAAGTCATAATTACCGCCTTCGGCATATAATCCGAAGAAATGGCCGATCAAGGGATCACGCGTGCGGCGATTGCCCAACCAGCAACGTCCTTCAATGCCACCGGATACTAACTGATAGCAGAAATTACGCTCATTATTCAACCACCAGGGGCATTTGTATTCGGCATTCACTGACCAACGACGTCCCAAGGGTATCTCCAACTCAAGATTCGGAGCTAAAGCAATGTCATAAAGCAGATTGTTTTTTAATGCGAGAATCGTCTTTCGCCGTTTCGGAGTAATCAAAACCGATCCGGCGTCCTCCGGTTCTATAGATTCTGTCAGAAGAGCCGGAGACTGTTGTCCGACAGTCGATGCAAAGCCGGATACAGGTTCTACCCCGTTCAACGGAGCTACCAAATCGGCATAATTCCAGCTCACCTGTATCTCCGTCCGGTGTAAGCGAGGTAAAAGCGATTCCTGAATATACGTATAGGGTTTCTTGCCGTTAAGATATTGCAAAAGTTTTTCACACTTTGCCGGATCATAATGATGATAATCTATCACACGCAACACATCTTCCTGATCAGGAACTCCCGGATCGGACGCTATCAAAGTACGCCAATCCATCCAATCTGTCTCTTTACGACAGAGCACAAACTTAGCATGCAGGCGGGGATAACGTTCGTTTATATAATCTCTCACTGCCTCGGCACGCCGTGCAGCCAACCAGGCATTGAATTTCAGACTGCCTTCCGGCACTATCAATGAAGTTATTATCAAAGAATCGGGATGTGCCGTTTCCAAAGAATCGGCAAAAAGAGCATCAAGGGCAGCAATCGTTTCACTATTATCCAGATAATCCGGATCTATCTCATCCTGATTGAAAGGGAAATAAATATAACTACTTCTTACCGTATCCTTCTTTACAATAGGACGAGTGCCCTGAGCATAGTTTGCCCCGGGTATCATAAGAAGTAATCCTAAAATAGATATGATGCAGATACGGCTTTTCATAACAACACATTAAACAGGTAGCAAATATAGAAAAGAGATTCCAGAATAAAGCAGAATCAATACTAAATCTGAGAAAGAATGTCTCATACAGTGAAATGATTGACAGATATTTGCAACTCCGGAGTACTTCCCACACGGGGAGATATGACAGGCGATGCTGATTATTGCAATGCAGGTTAGCACTAATTTTCACAGCAGGCAGAGGGATGGCAGCAACAATCGTCGTCCATTCTGCGAAAATCCGCATAAGCCCGTGTTTCATCTGATGATAACAGCATTTGTCATTACTGCCTCTGCCTTCCCCCGTATGGATAAAACCTTATCTCGTAGAGTAACGTATGGTTCTCCGGTATGCAACGTTGTTTTACATGTACATGTTTCACTGCCCGACATGTACATGTCGTACTGCTCCACATGTGCATGTCGTACTGCTTTACATGTACATGTAAAACACAGTTGCATACTGACCAACGGCTTGTTGCTTCCTGACTCAAACAACGAGCCATACCGGGGAATAGTAACGAGGCTACTCCTAAGTACTTCCAGCGCGAAAAAGCATACCGGATCTTATATCAGAATCGTGCAGTTTTATATACCGGACGATCTCTGACACCCCCTTTTAAATAGGGTTGTGTACGATAACAGTGAAAAACCGTGAAAGAATTTAAAAGAGAACCAATATTGAAAGAAATATTTGGAGGAATAGAGTGGAAGCCTTACATTTGTACTGTGATTTTTTTCATAGTATTAGATTTAAGGTTAACAAAGGTTGGAGCAAGGCGTTGCTCCTTTTTTTATGCCTATCATTGAAGTAACTGATACATTCCGCCTGCCAGTACCCGTATCACCCCCTTCATTTCAAGTTCAAACAAAATAGCATTCATTTTATGTACAGCAATATCGGCTTCAACTACCAATGTATTGATCTGTAAAGCCCCCTGTGCTTGCAAAAGAGAGATAATCCGCTGTTCTTCTTCTGATAATTCCGGGAAGAGATTCCGCTGAACATTCTCCACTTTCCGAGACTGTGAAGAAGCATCCCAGCACATGGCTTTCACAAAATCTTCGGCAGACAAAAGAAGAGCTGCTTTATTGTCACGAATGAGTTGATTACAACCGATAGAAGAGGCATCCATCGTACGTCCGGGAAAAGCAAAACAGTCGCGATGATAACTTTCGGCAATATCGGCCGTGATCAGTGAACCGCCTTTAGCAGCAGACTCCACGACAATCGTAGCATCTGCCATACCTGCTACAATACGGTTACGGCTTATAAAGTTATGTTTATCGGGATTGGTCCCGGTGAGAAACTCGGTCAGTAAACCACCTTGCTGCAACATGTCAACAGCAGTTTTCCGATGGATGGAAGGATAAATACGATCAAGCCCATGCGCCAATACGCCAATGGTAGGAAGGCTGTTGGCAAGGGCCGCACGGTGTGCATGAATATCAATGCCATAAGCCAGCCCACTTACAACAAGTACATCCGGACAGAGGATTTTCAAATCGCGAAGAAAAGAAGCACAAAGCTGCTTGCCATAATCAGTAGCGTTACGGGTACCTACCATATTAATAACGCGAAGCGCATTCAAATCGGCATTTCCTTTGAAAAAAAGAGCAATAGGGGCATCATCACATTCGCGAAGACGGGACGGATAATGTTCATCGGCCAAAGTAAGACATTGAATATGGTTCTTCTCTGCAAATTCATACTCTTCGCCGGCACGTACCAATACCTGTGAACAATCCAATGCTTCCACCACGCGGTTGTTTACTCCCGGCAAACGTTCAGGAAGTTCCTGCCGGAAACGAAAAACGTCAGCAGCACTTCCAATACCATCCACCAGCTTCTTTGCCCAAATATGCCCAATGCCCGGAACCTGTGTCAAGGCAATGCTACAAATACACTCTTCACGGCTACTCATTGCAAGTAGGGCGCAAATACGCTGTCGAACAGTTCACTATCACTCAAACGCCCATTAACGACACATACAGTTTCAACGGTTGCCTTTACTACTACTTTGCTATCACTCTTCCGGAAGATATCCTGATAGAACACGTACTTGATACCTTCTTTTTTCATATAGAGTTTGGAGACAAATTCGTCTCCACTCTTCAATGGAGTTTTAAAAGCCATATTGATACGGGCAACAACCGGATCAACTCCCTGCTCATGCAATGCAGCAAAACTGACACCCACAGAAGAAAGGAATTCATGACGCGTATGTTCCAGATAGTGTTGATAATTGGCATTGTTGACAATGCCTTGCAGGTCGCATTCATAATCGCGTACCTTCATCTCCAGCTCGTAAATATAATTCATGGTTGTAATGTTATAAAGTTATAGGGTAGTAAAGTTATAACTCTCCTTACAACCCGCCTTTAAACTTTTTCAGCTCATCCACAGAAACCAGTTTGTAGAGCTTATCACTCGGACGTATCTTATCGAGTTTCATGGAAAAACGTTCTCCCTTCTTTACGTTTTGTACCGGTTCAAGATCAACACGTGCCTCTTCGAGGGTAGCAAACAAAGCTCCGGTAGTCGGTCCGGTTACCAATAACTTATCGCCTACATTCAATTCGGCTGCTTCTACAAGAAACTCGGCAACACCGATATTACTAAAATAACGGATTCCTTTACCCACGTAGATCTTACGTTCTGTAGCTGCCGAACCATAGTTCTTAGTCCACTCTCCCAAACGCTGTCCCAAATAGTATCCGTCCCAGAAGCCACGATTGAATACACACTTCAGGCGTTCATCCCAGGCAGCCACTTTCTCGTCAGTGAAAGTATCGTCCAGATAAGCCTTGATAGCCTCTTTATAACACTCCACCACGGTACGCACATACTCAGGACCGCGGGCACGGCCTTCTATCTTGAACACCCGTACACCGGCATCCATCATCTTATTCATAAAATGAATCGTCTTCAGGTCTTTGGGTGACATTATATACTGATTGTCAACGTCCAGCTCCACATCCGTCTCTTTATCCCGCACTGTATAAGAACGGCGGCACACCTGCATACAGGCACCACGATTGGCAGAACTGTTCATCTCATGCAACGAAAGATAACACTTACCGGAGACAGCCATACACAAAGCACCGTGACAGAACATTTCAATACGAATCTGTTCGCCCGAAGGGCCACATATATTTTCTTCTACGATATGACGATAAATCTCCGCTACCTGCTCTAAGTTCAATTCGCGGGCAAGCACTACCACATCGGCAAACTGAGCATAGAATCTCAAAGCCTCTATGTTGGATATATTCAGTTGGGTAGAAAGATGCACCTCCTGCCCGATCCGGCGGGCGTAACTCATCACCGCCACATCGGCAGCAATCACAGCCGAAATACCGGCTTCTTTCGCCGCGTCAACGATAGTGCGCATCAGCTCCAGATCATTATCATATATGATTGTATTCACCGTCAGATAACTCTTCATCCCATGTTCATCACAGGTCCGGGCTATTTCGCGCAGATCGTCAATGGTAAACGTATTGGCCGAACGGGCACGCATATTCAAATTTGCAATGCCAAAATAAATAGAGTCGGCACCTCCCTGAATGGCTGCTGCAAGTGATTCACGGGAACCAACAGGAGCCATTATTTCAAAATCATTCAAACTAAAACTCATATACTTTATTAATAGAAAGCTTATTATCCCCCCGGTCTTCCGGGAGGTTTTTCTCATAATTCAATCAGTTAAATAAATCAAGAAGTACAAAGGTAGGCTTTTTTCCGTATTTTTGTAGCGATAACGAAAGTTACTTCAACCGTAAATCGTAAAATTAAGTAAACCGAAAATGAAAATAGGTCCTATAGATTTGGGCGAACGCCCTGTATTCCTTGCTCCGATGGAGGATGTGACAGATCCTGCCTTCCGTTTGATGTGTAAAAAGTTCGGAGCCGATATGGTGTATACGGAGTTTGTTTCGAGCGATGCACTGATACGCTCTGTCAACAAGACCACACAGAAACTTTCTATCTGCGACGAAGAGCGTCCTGTTGCCATACAGATATACGGAAAAGATACCGAAGCTATGGTAGGAGCAGCACGGATTGTAGAAGAGGCGCAGCCTGATATACTGGATATCAACTTCGGATGTCCCGTAAAAAAGGTGGCCGGTAAAGGTGCCGGAGCTGGGATGTTACAGAATATCCCAAAGATGCTGGAGATCACCCGTGCCGTAGTAGATGCCGTAAAGATACCTGTTACAGTAAAAACCCGCCTGGGTTGGGATGCCGACCACAAAATCATTGTAGATCTGGCAGAACAACTACAGGACTGCGGTATTGCCGCACTCGCCATTCACGGACGTACCCGGGCACAAATGTATACCGGAGAGGCAGACTGGACACTTATTGGTGAAGTGAAAAACAATCCCCACATGCATATTCCGATCATCGGCAACGGAGACGTCACCTCGGCAGCAACCGCCAAAGCGTGTTTCGACCGTTACGGAGTAGACGCCATCATGATTGGCCGGGGCAGTATCGGACGCCCCTGGATCTTCCGCGAGGTGAAACACTATCTGGAAACAGGAACCGAACTTCCTCCCGAAACCTTTGAATGGTATCTGAATGTGCTTCGCGAAGAAGTGCTCAACAGCGTAGCCCGCCTGGACGAACGCCGGGGAATCATTCACATACGCCGCCATCTGGCTGCAACTCCTCTGTTCAAAGGTATTCCTAATTTCCGGGAAACCCGTATCGCCATGCTAAGAACAGAGTCGGTAGAAGAATTATTCCGAATATTCGACAAAATAAAACCGGATGGTGAATAAAAAAGAGATTGGCTTTAGTGGATTTATCATAAAAAAGTTATTACTTTTGCAGAAAATAGATTCTTTTATAAAGTAACAAACAATATGAGACAACTGCTACTCTTTTTTATTTTATCACTGTTCACCTCTCCGTTACTTCGTGCGCAATCTGTAGAAGAAATACAGAATAGCAAGGAATATATTTGGGGAACCGGCAATGCCTCTACGCTCAAAAAAGCCGATAACGAAGCGTTGGCGGCATTAATAAGCCAGATATCTACCAATGTATCCAGCCAGTTCAGCCAACTGACGGAAGGAGGTACAGACGGAGACAAAGTAACCGTAGACGAAACATTCAAATCGGTCATCAACACCTATTCACGTGCAACACTGAACAATACCCGACGTATCGTAATACAGAACGAACCGGAAGCTGCGGTAATGCGCTACATCAAAGTCAGCGAGATACAACGTATCTTCGAGGGGCGTAAAACAAAATTGCTCGACTTTACTCAAGAAGCGATAAAAGCTGAGAAAAAAGCACAGGTAGCTGATGCCTTACGCTATTATTACTGGGCACTGACCCTACTGCAAAGCTATCCTGACGGGAATTTTCTCACAATGAAAGACGAAGAAGGGAAAGATCAGCTATTATGTAATTGGATTCCCAAACAGATGAATGCTATCTTCTTTCATCTGGAGGTTTCCATAAACGACGTCCACATCGACGGTGATCTGAAAACAATCGATCTGAAAGTGCTCTACAAAGGTCAGCCTGCCCGCAACTACGATTATACCTATTTTGACGGGCGTGACTGGTCAAACATCTTCTCGGCAAAAGACGGACTGGGAATTATCGAAATGCCTGCTGTTGCCAATGCCAAAGGGATGCAGATAAAAACGGAGTATATGTTTGAAGGCGAGTCTAATATCGACAATGAACTGGCCGAAGTCATGCAGTCAGTCAATCCGATCCCTATGCGCAACTGCTATCTGAAACTAACAGGTGAGGAGCCTAAACCAGGAGAAACCCCGGCAGCAACATTGCTGACAACTTCCGGTGATAGCGCCAAACAAACAGAATCCGCCATGCATTATCTGGCTAACGAAGAAGTTACTGTCTATCAGAGCACTATGAAAGAGGTAGAAAACGCCATCCGCTCCAAAAATTACGCCAATATACAGTCTCTTTGTACACCGGAAGGATTCACCATGTTCAACCAACTGATTAAATACGGTAATGCCAAAATAGTGAAGGAACCGGAGCTAAAATATCTGGAATGCAATGGTGAGGTAACCTGTCGCAGCCTTCCCATGAGCTTCAGTTTCAATGGCAACCGCCGCACATTCGTTGAAGACATCGTATTTACCATGACCAAAGAAGGTAAGATAGACGCCATTGCCTTCGGACTGAACAAGCCGGCTGTTGACGATATTATGAATCAGACTTCCTGGGGAGACGATGTACGTAAAGTATTGATTAACTTCCTTGAAAGTTATAAAACAGCCTATGCATTAAAACGCTATGATTACATCAACAGTATATTCTCGGATGATGCTCTGATTATCACCGGTTCGGTGCTGAAACACAAAGTAGTAAACGAGGGGCAACCTATGAGCAAAGAGGCTGTGAAGTATACCCGTCAGACAAAGAGTGAATTCATGAAAAGACTGAAACACATCTTTGCCGGAAATGAATATATCAATCTTCGCTTTGCTGACAATCAGGTACGCAAGTCGGGAGTAGGAGGCGAAATCTATGGTATCCAGATCAAACAGGACTACTTCTCGTCCAGCTATGGCGATACAGGCTACCTCTTTTTAATGGTGGACCTCAATAACCCCAAAGAACCCATTATTCATGTACGTACCTGGCAGCCGGAGAAAGACCCGGATTTCGGCCTGATAGATTTAAGTCACTTCTGATTTTCACCACAGAGGACACAGAGGGCACAGAGTAATTGTCTAATTGATTTTAAAAGATTTAAAACTCTGTGCCCTCTGTGTCCTCTGTGGTGAAATACATTCAAAACCATACAGCAAGAAATCAATTTTACCGACAACCATCGCATCAGAAAAGTTTTGTCACGGAAAACCGTTACAAAACGACTACACATAAGTTAAAAATCAAACTTATCCAATCATTTTATTTGATAAAAAGGGATTCATTTACAAACATTAATTATATTTGTTCGAAAAATACATTAATCCTAAATTACAGAAACAAACATGTCAAATAGCACTACTAAACGTCTGTTGCTACTATTTATCGTTCTTCTATTTATTTGCCCTGCCATCCCTGTGCTTGCGCAACAAGGAAAAATCAACGTAGCATCTTTCCAACGTATGGAAAGCGACATCACTGCCCGTGTCACAGCTCCCAAACGAGACCAAAACGGTGAAGTCTGTGCACTTATCCGTATCGTGACCAATGTAAAAGACCTTATGTTTGAACCGGACGCCCTGGGAATCACGGCACGTGAAAACAAAACAGGAGAAATCTGGCTGTACGTCCCGCGAGGCGCCCGCCGTATCTCTATTTTACATGACCAACTCGGTATTATGCGAAACTACTTCTATCCGGACATCATCGAAAAAGCTACCGTATACGAAATGGTACTCAACACCGGTGATCAGCAGGATAAACCTGTAGTTGAAAACAACATGCAGCTCATCGTAGTACGCCCAGAACCAGCTACCTCCAATATTTATATTGACGATGAACAGGTGCCGGTTGAGAATGGTCTGTTCAACGCTACCATGCCCAAAGGAGATCATACGTATCGTGTAGAAGCTCCGATGTACCAACCCGAAGCAGGTGTTATTTCCTTAGGGAGCAGTCCGGTAACCAAAAGTGTAGTGCTGAAACCCAAGTTCGGCTATATGGAAATATTCTCCCTGCCCGAACAGGATGCCAAAGTTTACATTGACACAGTTCTCGTAGGTACAACCCCTTACCGTAGTGACCGCATGGCTATCAAAGAGTATAAAGTACGCATCGAAAAGGAAACTTATTTCCCCATAGACACTGTACTGACTGTAGCTGCGGGCGAAACGGTACGTCCCACTTTCCGGATGATATCTACTATCAAGCCAAAAATCCCAATGAATACACTTGTCTTGCTGCAGGCCGGATACAACCCGAACTCTACTACCTTTGGCGCTATGTTAGGATTTGGTAAAAACAAGAACGGCTTCTACATCGGTTTCCGTAGCGACTTTAGTTCGGCAGGGAGCGACTTCGAATGCAACGAAAATGGCACAATAGGTGACGGAAGTATACCTCCGTTCTATAAAGAAGGAGTCACCCACCAATCACGTATGTCAGTTACCGCCGGATATTTCCGTCGCCTCAACAAGACGATCTACCTTTATGCAGGAGCCGGATACGGCAGCCGTACTCTATCTTATGAACTGGATGAACGGGCTGAGGATGAAAGTGGAAAAAGCCTTGAGGGGATACAGGTAAAGGATACAAGTAAATCTCCCACCGGAGTAGCCTTCGAGTTAGGTGGTATTCTGCGCTTCAATAAGTTCCTGATCTCTGCGGGGTACCACACAGTAAATGCCAAATACCACGAAATAAGTGCCGGTATCGGTATGATATTCTAACCCCAAAACGTAAAATGAGATGAAGAAATTCCTATATATAATAATGTGTGGGGTGCTACTCTTGTTAGGCTGCGAAGAAGACAACGAGCCGTTGGCATATCCGCCTACGCTTGCCAGTGGTAGCGTGACGGAAATGACAAGGGTGCAAGCCGTTCTTTCAGGAGCAGCCATCCCCCATCCATCCAGCATCGTGAAATGTGATATCGGCTTTATGGTTGCCACCTCAGACAACATGGCCGATGCGGAATCTTTTGTTGGCACGGAAGAGTCTGACGGCAATAATCAATACCAGGCAACAGCTACAGGATTAAAACCAGGTACCCAGTATTACTTTTGTATCTATGCTAAAAGCGGCAATACACTGGTAAAAGGCCCGGTACAGTCATTCACTACAGAAGAAAGCATTGCTCCTATTGTAAGCGTACCAACCGTTATCAGTAAAGATGAAACTACCCTGACACTTAGTAGCCAGGTGACCGATGACGGTGACGATACTCCGACCATTCGTGGGTTTGCTTATAAAATATATATTGAAGGCGACCCCGACCCGACCAAGAGCGATAACGTAGTATTGGGTTCCCTCACAGCAACACGTGGAAAAGAGGATCCTTTCACTGGTACTGCTATCAATCTGCAATCCAATACAACCTATGCCATACGGGCATATGCCACCAATAAAACCGGAACCGGATATAGTCAGGTCATTACATTGAAAACGGATGAACTAATGACCCCTATTGTTACAATCACTCCACCCAATCCGGATAAACTGACTTCCTATACACTGGAGGTAACAGGAACCGTCACTGACGAACGGGGGTATCCGGTTCAAGAACGCGGCTTTTGCTGGAGTGCGGAAAATCGTCTGCCTGTAGTGATTGAAAACGGGCAAAATCAGGTAACAGCTGATGCAACCAGTACCTTTACCAAGGTAGTGACCGGATTGAATTCCAAAACGAAATACTACCTCCGCGCCTATGCTACCAATGAAAAAGGAACCGGTTACAGTTCCCCGATAGAATTTACCACTGTCGAAGAGCAGACTGCTTCACTGACGAAAATGATTGTATCGGATATTACTTCCGAATCGGCGGTACTCTCGGCTCTGGTAGCAACGGGAATAGGTGCAGAAATCAGAGAAAAAGGATTCTGCTATAGTAAGGAACATAACCCTACCAAGGCAGATAATCCGCAACCTTTCAACGGAGAAAGTAACCAAATGCAAACCAGACTTACCGCATTGGAAGAAGGCGTCACTTACTATGCCCGTGCTTATGCCACTACACGCGATGACACATTCTACAGTAATGAAGTAGAATTCACTACCAGTGCATTACTTGTGCCCGAGATTGGTAATCCTGTCTTCAAGAATGTCACGGAAACTTCGGCAACCATCACTGCCGTTATCATTTCTAATGGGGGAAGTGAAGTGCAGGAACGGGGAATCTACTATAGTCTGACCAATCAAAACCCGGAACAAGGAGGGGCAAATGTACAAACGGCTTTATCCGAGAGTGCAGATCTTGGTAAAATAACGGTTAATCTTACCGGACTGACCGGCGGGCAGAGATATTATGTGAAAGCCTTTGCGCGTAACAGTAAAGGAATCGGATATTGCAGCGCACCTGCCACTCTACTGACTGCAGCAAATACGGCACCCAAAGTGAGTAGTTTGACAGTAATGAACATTCAGGACGATAATGCCAAAGCCAAAGCATTCGTTTCCGATGCGGGAGGAAGCGGTTTAACCATTACCGAGCGAGGGTTTGTATGGAGTAATAATGGAATAACACCTACCCTGGAAAACAATACAGGTAAAGCCGTCGCATCAGGAAGTGCAGATAGTTTTGAAGCATTATTAAACGAACTGAATCCCAGCACCTCCTATATAGTACGTGCATATGCCAAAAACAATAAAGTGCAGGAAGCCGGATATAGTCAGCCCATCAACTTTATGACAGGACAAACCTATGCACCTACTTTGACAGAAGGAAAAAGAGAATTAGTCAAATTCGATCGGATCACCATTAGTGCTGTTATTGCCAATGACGGAGGAGCTACCGTTACCGATTATGGTATCTGCTGGGCACCTGCCGGTGAAACTCCGAACATTAAAGGGAATCATGTTAAAGGGATAATGACAGGAAATACCTTCACCGCAACAGCTACAGGACTTACACATAGTACCTCTTACAGCGTAGCTGCGTATGCCAAGAATAAAGACCGGAATGGAGTTAGTTATATTCCCTTTGGTGATATAACGACTGCTGCATTACCTCCCCAACCGGGCGATAACCCTACACCAGAAGATCCAATTCTTGGTAAAAAACCATCAATGAACGGTGTGTATAATTCGGGAACATTCCCTACAAAATTAGTTATTACTTCCGGTATTAGTGACAAAGGGAGTGCAGCAGTTACAGCCCAAGGCTTTATTTGGAGTGCTACCGAACAAAATCCTGAAATAGGGAAAGCAGGATGTACCAATGTATCCATCACTCCAGGAGGAGAACTGAAAACTGTTCTCACCGGACTGACACCGGGCACTACTTACTATATACGCTCCTATGCCACCAACGATGTAGGTACAGGATATAGTAACACAGCCTGGCTGACTACCGAACCGGGAGACAAAGTAGAACCCGGAGAAGGAGATAATCCCACACCGGAACCAATTGATAACAAATAAAAATATCCAGATATGAAACGAATCAGTATCTATTTTATCATGCTTGTAGCTGCATTCAGCCTCAGCATAGGCGTACAAGCCAAAACAATAACAGTAACAACAGCAGGAACGCTCTCATCGTATCTGTCTTCTGAAGAGACACAAACCGTTACAGAACTTATTATCAGCGGCCCACTGAACGGTACAGACATTGCATTAATACGCACTACCGCAGGAAATCTGGAAAGACTCGATCTGACCAATGCAACCATTGTAGAAGGAGGTACTCCATATACCTCATATAATGGACAGGATTATATGACTCAGAATAATATAGTTGGCAGCTATATGTTTCGGGGAATGGTCAATCTGATAGATTTGAAATTTCCTAAGAACGTTGTAGGGTTAGGAAGTTATACTAAAAACGGATCTTATTCTACATGGAGCGGATATAGCGTATCCAACTGTCCGTCATTGGAAACCGTTACACTTCCAAGTACATTACTATGGATCGGAGAATACTCATTCGATGCATGCAGTCGTTTGAAAGAAATCATTATTCCAGAAGGAGTCAAAATAATGGGGCAATATACTTTCAATGGCTGTCAATCATTAAAAAAAGCCTCCTTACCAAGTACACTAACAGATAGTTTCACCTATGATGGATGTACTTTCACCAGTCAATATAATAGTGGTAGCAACTTTGCTGACTGTACTAATCTGGAGGAAGTCATCTTGCCGGAAGGTCTTACCTTATTGTATTCATACATGTTTTCCGGTGCAACTTCTATTAAGCATATTACATTGCCCTCCACACTAAAAGTAATAAACAGCGCTTTCAATGGATGTAGTGGTCTTTTAGAATTAGAACTTCCAAGTGGATTAACTCAATTAGGAAGCATGTACGGTTGTAGTTCATTGAAATCATTAGTTATCCCCGAAAGTGTAACTGAAGTAGGTTCTTTTGGGAGGTGCACACAATTGGAATCAATTACACTCCCCTCTGGATTAGCAGGATGGTTGCCCAACTTCAATGACTGTAGTAATCTAAAAAGTATTACTATACCGGATAATGTAATTGTAATTGATAGACGAAATTTCGAGGGTTGTAACTCATTAAAAACAATCAATATCTCTGCCTCATCAAAACTTGAAGAAATTAAAGAGGAAGCTTTTCAAAGGTCCTCTATTGCTGAAATTTATTTACCGGAATCAGTTAAAAAGTTAGGACGTTATGCTTTCGCATACTGTACACAACTGGTAAACGTAACTCTCCCTAAAAATAACACTGCTTTCCAAATGGAAAATTTTGTATTTACAGGTTGTTCTGCTCTGGAAAACATCAATCTGCCTACTTCTTTAACATCCATCCCTCAAGACGCCTTTAGTAATTGCATATCATTAAAAGAAGTCGTTCTTCCGGGAGCACTTACAGAACTTGGACATCAAGCTTTTAAGGGATGTACCCAACTCACAAAAATAACAATTCCCGGAACCATTACTTCATTTAACAGTTCCGTATTCGCCAATTCTGGGCTCACGGAGGTAACGATAAACAACGGTATACGAGAAATTGGGGAAAATGCTTTTGAAAATACCCCCCTCACCAGTATTACATTTCCTAAAACCATCACACGCATCAGTGGACTTGGAAACAGTAATATCACTAACATTCATTTTGCAGAAGGTGCAGAACCTACAGAAATAGCAGAGAATGCATTTAGTAAATGTAAAATTACAACTTTCAATATCCCTGCAAGCGTTACCAAAATAGGGACTGGAGCATTCCAGTATAGCAACATCCAAAAAATTACGATACCTGAAGCTGTAACCACTATAGGAGATCGTTGCTTTAGCAACTGTAAAGATCTTGTCAAAATAACTCTCCCTGATAATATGATCCAATTACCCTTTTATATCTTTGGAGAATGTACCAAATTAGAAACGATTCAATTGCCGAGCAAATTGGAAACAATCGGCAATCAATCATTTTCTAATAGTTCAATTAGTACGATTCAGCTACCGGAAAGTTTGAAAACGATAGAATATTCCGCCTTTGATGGATGTATCCAATTGAAAAGCATTATTCTTCCTCCTCACCTTGAAGAAATAGGGCAAAATGCCTTTAACCGTACCTCTATCAATAATATTGAAATACCGGCTTCCGTAAAAAATATTGGTCAAAGCGCTTTTTGGTGCCGTAATCAAGGAGGCAACGGAACGTATGGAGATCACCTAAATACCGTAGTGTGGAACCCTGATTGGGAAGTTCCTAACAATGTATTCTCTCTAGCTACCTATCTTTACCTCCCAGAGAATGGAAGCGTAGCATCCGATGCAGAATACAATTTCACCTACATTTTCCGGGGAGGTGTCACTGACCAAATGGAGATCAAAACAAATGGGAATCAGTTCAGTATTCCCAAAGAATTAAAAGCTAAAAAAGTGTATTACTACAAAAACTTCAATACAGAGAGTGGATACAACTCACCAGCTGGCTGGAAAACGATTGTATTACCGTTTGATGTTGAACAATTTACGTATACGCGGTACTCTACCGAACCCGACGCTACCGGAACCCCACTGGCACCTTTCGGCAATACCCTTTTAGAAACGGATGACACAGCCCTGCCATTCTGGTTATACGAACTTACTCCAACCGGATATGTCTCAGCCACTTCAATACAGGCCAATAAACCTTACCTCATTTGTATGCCTAACAACCGGGCTTATCCGGAAGCCAATAATATTACCGGTAATGTTCGTTTCTCTGCAGAAAATGGCGCAGGTGTTCTACTTGCTCCTACCGAAGGTGCCCTACAATCGTCAGAGGGTGCCAACTACAGTCTTGTACCAACTTATGCTACAGTTGAAAAAAGCGAACAGGTATATTCTTTAAATGAAACAAGTTCATACTTTGATGGTAACAAAGACTATCCCGCCGGTAGTGTATTTATCCGTAATTATGCCGACGTAACCCCCTTCCAGGCCTATGTACAGACCAAAGCCGCTCCTGCATCTGCTCCACGGCTATACAGCATTGGTGGCGATGGAGGCAGTATCACCGGTATCGGAAGCATGATCCTGACTCCTGACCAGGCCACCAGAGCATACAGTGAGAACGGTATTCTCTATATCGAAAGTAATGCTGTCCGCACCATTCCTATTTATGATGCCAGCGGACGTACCATACGAGTGATCGAAGCTCAGGAAGGCCGCAACGAAGTAAACGGACTGGCAGAGGGCATCTACTTCCTTGAAGGACAAAAAGTAATGGTAAAAAAATAACGAAGTATCAACATGATTCAAAAACATCAGATACAAATAATCAGGTACCTGCTCCTTACCCTCATCCTGCTTTTACCGGCAGGATGTGATAAGGACGAGGAACCGATGATATATGCGCCTACACTGGTGACAAACAATGCTACCGGACTGACGCGATATGATGCGGTACTGACAGGTTCGGCCATTGAAAACCCAAAGAGCGTGGGAAAATGCAAGATAGGATTTCTCTATGCCGAATCGAGTTCGATGAACAATGCAAAGGAGGTAGAAGCCCAGGCCGGAGACAAAAACCAGTACACTGTAACACTGGAAGGCCTATCTATCGGAAAAACTTATTACTATTGCATTTATGCCAGTACCGGATACAGCAAAGTGAAAGGAAATGTGATAAGCTTTAGTACACTCGCCAGTGAAGCACCTACTCTCAATGTACCTGTAGCCGAAAGCAAAAGTGAAACGGGAGCTATCCTGACCAGTGGTGTAACCGATGATGGTGGTAGCGACCTGACAGATTTTGGAGTAGTTTACAAAGTAAAAACAGAAGAGGATAATGCGGATCCCACTGAATATGATATCGTAAAGAACGCGTCATCAGGCTTTACATCCGAAGCCTTCACTGTAGAACTAACCAATCTAAAGGCAAATACCACTTATCTGATACGGTCTTATGCTAAAAACAAAACGGGTAAAACCGGATACAGTGCCGAAAGCATCGAAATTACTACAGATGCATTGAAAGTACCAACAGTTACCTGCAATCCGGTTGGTGATATTTCAGCCTATACAGCACTGGCTACTGCCCGCGCTGTAACACCGGATGCAGCCTATCCGATACTGAAACGTGGTTTCTGCTGGAGTGCCGAGAACCAGGTTCCTACCATAGACAACCTGAAAGAAGAAGTTGCTTTAGGAGCAGCCGACTTTTCTAAACTACTGGAAGGTTTGAATACTGGTACGAAATATTATCTTCGGGCTTATGCAGAAAATGATAAAGGCATAGGATACAGTCCGGTGGTAGAGTTTACCACACAAAATCTGCAGGTAGTGGGTTTTGAAACAGTACCACAGATCAGTAATATCACTGTATCATCAGCTGAAGTAACCGCCGTTATTACCGTGCCCGAAGGTACGGAGATTCTGGAAAAAGGGATTTGTTATGACATCTTCTCTACCAAGCCGGGTGTAGATATGGAAGGTGGGCCTAAAAAAGATACGAGTAGCGGAAATAACATCCACATAGCCATAAACGGATTACAAGAAGGTACCAATTATTATGTAACTGCCTATGCCCGAACAGTCGACGGCTATTTTTACAGTAATCCAACATCATTCCATACCGTACAAACCCATGTTCCTGCACTCGCTGTACCGGTTATAAATAATATTGGTGAAACAGTAGCCACCGTAAAAGTAGAAGTTACTACCGACGGAGGCAGAGATATAGAGGAAATCGGCTTTTGTTGGAGCAGCGAAGTATCTGCACCTAACATAAACGATAACGATCACATCACTGAAGTTGGCAAACTAACCACCTACACCAAGCAGATCTCTAATCTGAATAAAGGTATCAAGTACTACGTACGAGCTTATGCCAAAAACGTAAACGGAGTGGCATATAGTCCCGTGACAGAGTTTACCACTCAACTAAACAGTGCACCGGAAGTGGAAGACCTGACAATGAGTATTATTAATGATGATAATGTTACTGTGGAGGCTACCATCACCAATACCGGAGGATTGAGTATCCTTAAAAAAGGTTTTGTATGGTCGGATTCCAGTAATGCTACTCCAACTCTGGAAAACTGTCTTGATAAGAAAGAATTGGGTACCGGTTCTGATGCTGGCGGGCGTTTTGAGGCTCAAATAGTAAATCTTACTATGGCTACTCCTTATTATATTTGCGCATATGCAGAGAATGAAAAAGGGATCACTTACAGTATTCCCGTCCGTTTCGTTACAATTGCGACCTATACCCCTGCCGTAGGATATCCTTCGGCAGAGAATATCACCGCAAATACAGCTGATATGTCAGCTAACATTTCAAATGACGGAGGAGCCAGTGTCACTGAAGTAGGTTTCTGCTGGAGTGAAAACAGTTCGGAACCGGTAATAGATGAAGCGAAAAAGAACTATGCAAAAGCACAGGTGGCTACTAACTTCTCTACTAAGATTTCCGGATTAAAAGCAGCAACCTATTATTATGTAAGAGCTTATGCAAAAAACAAGAATGGTATCTCATACAGTAGCGGTTACAGTAGCTTTACAACGCTGACTACTACTCCCGGTCCGGATGATAATCCATTACCCGAACCCCAATCTGCCCAAAAAGCACGAACGGTAAGAAAGTAAAACTCCTTTTTATATTCTCTCTAACATAAGGTGAGGCTCCCCCGGTATTTCTTTATAAATGTCGGGGGAGTTGTATTATAATGGTCTAATACCCATCCTATCACTCCCGTCCACATTGTAAAGATACCCTCAAAACAACCGGAAATCATAAGATAGTATAAGAGATTCAGAACAAATAGACTTTGAAATAGACTGAATACACACTATTTTTGCAAGCAGTTGCTGAAAACAGCTTTGCCTATTAATAACTAACAGAATCTAAAAATGAAAAAAAAAGAAAAGCCACTATTTATCCATTACAAATCCTGCCGGATAACTCTACTTGTTTTTGTATGGTTACTCCCACTTGTCAGCGCATATGCTACCCCTTATAATATTGCAACTCGCGCACAGGTAAAAGCCTCTTCTTTCATGCCCGGATTCGAACCGGAAAAGATTATCGACGGAGCAATCCGCCTATACGATCAGGGAGAATGGCGTTCTCAGAGCAAAGAGACGTTTTGGGGATATATTGATTACCCATGGATAGAATTAAAATGGGACGAGGCACAGCCGATAGAAAGAATTATCTTGTACGACCGCCCCAATCCCCAGAGTCAGATGGCAGGAGTTACTATCCACTTCAGCGATCATTCTAAAATCTACGTAAATTCAATTCCCAACGACGGTGCTCCAAAGGTGATTGATTTCCCTACGAAACTCAGCTCTTTTATTCGTATCGAAAGCACGGACGCAATGGGCACCAATGTAGGTCTCTCCGAAGTGGAAGTCTACCCATCCATCGAGGGATATCATGATTTTGTAGAAAAGGTAGACCCTTATATCGAGACTGCACGAGGAAGATATTTCTTCTTTGTTACAGGAAGCCTGCCCTTTGGCATGATTAGCGCAGCTCCTATGACACGAAACAAAAACCAGTACGGCGGCGGATACAATTATAATTCTAAAGAAATATTAGGGTTCCCGCAACTGCACGATTGGATGAATGGCGGCATTGTACTGATGCCTACCACAGGTGAAGTGCCCACCAAGCAGGGAGAAGAGGGATGGAAATCATCCTTCTCGCATGAAGGAGAAACAGTACGCCCGGGTTATCACAAACTATTTTTAGACAGATATAACCTATGGGTAGAGCAAACCGCCACAGACAGGGTAAGTTTTTATCGCTTTACCTATTGCAACGATGCTCCTCTTGCAGATATACTGCTCAATCTGGGAGGATATGTAGGTACAATAACCATGACCGAAGCAAATATCCAAAAGGTCAGCGATCAGGAAATAGAAGGCTCCGTCAACACCATGGGAAGACTATGGGGAGGTCCCGACAATGTAAAAGTGTATTACGTTATGCAATTTAGCAAACCAATGAAAGCCATAGATGGTTGGGATAACCAAACAGAATACCGGAACATAGAATCTCTGACAAGCCATGAAAAACCGACACGGCGCAATGCCACCGGCATGACGTATTGGGATGCACCTTCTTCGGGTATCAAAGCACGCTTTACAGCTAAAACAGGTGAACAAATCTGTGTAAAGGTGGCTATTTCCTATACCAGTATAGCCAATGCACGGCTCAATATGGAAATGGATTGTAATCATTGGGACTTTGATGCAGTGCATCAGCAATCACAAAAAGAATGGAATGATTATCTGGGAAAAATAGCAGTGAAAGGTGGTACAAGAGACCAACAAATCAAATTTTATACGGATCTTTGGCATGTGCTGCTGGGACGTCATAAAATAGACGATTACTCCGGTGACTATCCGGATTATACACAGGGAGAACGACAAGGCAAACATACAGTAAATGCCGTGTTCAAAAAAAGGACCTTACCGAAAGACGCAAATGGAAAAGTAAAATTCCATATGTATAATTCAGATGCATTTTGGCTCTCACAATGGAATTTGAATGTACTCTGGGGATTGGCATGGCCAGAAGTTTTAGATGACTTTTCCGCCTGTCTGGTGCAATATGCCGAAAATGGCGGACTGTTGCCCCGGGGACCCAACCTTGGTGGATATTCGTACATCATGTCATCTTGCCCGGCTACCAACTTACTGACCGCTGCTTATCAAAAAGACATGCTAACCAAAACAACTCCGACAGCTGCTTATAAAGCAATGGTCAACAATCATAAAGGCGGAGGAATGTTAGGCTCTAAAGAGCAAATTGACATCTATGAACAGAACGGTTATTTTCCGGATAATGCCGGATGGACGATAGAGGCTGCCTTTCAGGATTGGGCACTATCTCAAATGGCTGGAAAACTTCGGAAAAAGAAGGATGCGGCATTCTACCTGAAACGGTCCCAAGGCTGGGAAAACCTTTTCTGCGATAAAGTCAACCTGTTGATGCCCAAAAATAATAAAGGAGAATGGTTACATCAAGATCCTTTAAGCGGAGAGGGATGGATAGAAGCCAATGCCTGGCAGGCTACTTGGGGAATATCTCACGGATTAAGCAGACTGGCAGAATTAATGGGAGGAAAAGATGCTCTGTGTACCAAACTGAATGAGGCTTTCGAGCAATCTAAAGAAGATGATTTCGTATATGGGTATCGCGATGGATATGTGAGTTACGCCAATCAACCAGGGTGTTCGAATGCCCATGTATTCAACAGAACAGGCCGACCAGACTTGGCACAATACTGGGTAAGGCGTGTCAACGAACAAGCATACGGAGCAACTACCCCTGATAAAGGTTACGGTGGACACGACGAAGATCAGGGACAAATGGGAGGAGTAAGCGCCCTCATGTCAATAGGAATGTTCAGCGTAGACGGAACTTGTTCTATCCAACCCGTTTATGATATTACATCTCCCGTATTTGATGAAATCACCATCCGGTTAAATAAAAAGTATTACCCCAATGGAGATAAGTTTATCATTAAATGCCATAACAACAGCAAAGAGAATTGCTACATTGAGAAAATAGCCCTCAATGGTAAAGAACTGCCAGAATGCCTGCTTCCGCATAAAGAATATGCAAAAGGGGGAATCTTAGAACTCTGGCTAAGCAATTCCGCACCCGCAAAATGATGATATGATATTCTGTTCAAAGGGGCAGAAGAAATCTGCCTGTCGAGAGTGTGTAAAAAGTAATAAAATGCTCCGCGAAAGTTCACATCCAACTTTCGCGGGGTACTTTGTTTATTCACTGATCTCTTTTTTTCGGTAAGCAGTAGGCGACACTCCCATAACTTTGGTAAAGACCCGGGAGAAATAAGCCTGTTCCTCAAATCCAAGCCGTAGAGCTATCTCATTCAATTTCATATCGGTAAGCTCAATATATTGACAAGCCTTCTGAATTTTCAGTCGAATAAAATAGTTGATAGGAGAAGTACCGGTCTCTTTCAAAAACAGTGCCGAGAAATGAGACTCCGAATATTTAAAATATCCGGCTAAGTCCTGTAATGTCAAATTACGATCTATGTTTTCCTGCAGATAGTAAATCACCCGCATAGAAAATGAAAGCGGCTTATGTCTGGGAACACCGATATCCCGAAATTGCTCTTGAAAAATGAACGTAGATAAGAAAGAGTACAGGTACATCGCTGAATAAGCAAAATATTCTTTGATATATCCCATGGAAAAGCTATTATAGATTTCTTCAAACAGCTCAATACGAACTTGCTGACGCGAGTGTTCATCCGAAAGAATAATCCCCGGAGATATATGAACAGTAAAAATCGAATGCACTAATTTACCGCTAAAATGAAGCCAATAGATGGTCCACGGCTCATCTATATCAGCCTCAAACGAATAAGGGACATGGGGAGGGATAAATATATACTGCTTCTGCCGTATCTGATACGTCTTCCCATTAATATGATACTTACCTTTTCCGTCGACACAATATATCAGCATTGCATAATCTGTACCCGATTCTTTTTGCACATAATGATATTTCACCTTCGGGAAAAAACCGATTTTACGTACATAGAGATTCTCTATCAGAGGATCTTTACTATATTCTCTTAACAAATTTTCGGGCAGGGATACAAATCGCTCTCCTTTAAACCCTTCCTTTATTCTTACCATAGTACAAAATCATAAGATTGTATAAGAAGATCAGAACAAATATACCTCAAAAAAAGCAATAAGTAAAGTATATTTGCAGAAAAACAATTCGGCAAAATGAGAAAAAGTAATTATGACAAGACCCCTTCAACTCGTATAGAAGGAAAGATATGGATAGGATGGAGTGAAATCCTGAATAAATTAAAGAAAACAGGAGTAACTGGTGATTTCCGAAAGGTTTTTGTAGTAGAGTGTTATCAGGGAGTAAATAAACAAGAACTTCTTTCTTATTTTAAAGAACTATCTCCGACACTATTGATTGATACGGAAAGCTTGTTTAAGTCACCGGAAGATATTGAGCGTATGACAGCACCCTATATGACGGAAGACAGCTTATTCGGGTATACTTCACACTTTTCTTACAAAAACTTCCTGGATACGGAAAAGGTGGCAGCCTGCCGTGAACAAATAACACATACGAACGGACTCATTGTTTTATGCGGACATGGAGCAGCAGAAGTTTATCCTCATCCGGACCTACTTATGTACGTTGATATGGCACGTTGGGAAATACAGCAACGCTTCCGGAGAAAAGAAGTGAACGGATTAGGAGTTAAAGACAAAGAGGTTGCCCCCTCCCTTCACTACAAACGAGGTTATTTTATAGATTGGATAGTATGCGATAACCTCAAAAAAAAGCTATTAAATAAAGTTGATTATTGGCTGGATACCCATATCAGTGATCTCCCTAAAATGATCGAAGGAGAGACCTGGAAAGCCGGTCTTAAAAAAACAGCTTCTTCTCCTTTTCGTGTAGTCCCGTTTTTCGACCCGGCTCCATGGGGTGGCCAATGGATGAAAGAAGTCTGCGATTTAGACAAGACACAAGCCAATTTCGGCTGGTGCTTTGACTGTGTTCCCGAAGAAAACAGCTTATATTTAAATATTTCCGGAACACTCTTTGAAATGCCATCCAATAATCTCATTTTCTATCAACCTCGTGAAGTTTTGGGAGAACCGGTAGAAGCCCGTTTCGGAGAAAACTTTCCGATTCGTTTTGATTTTCTGGATACGATGGGAGGAGGCAATCTCAGCCTGCAGGTACATCCTACAACCCAATATATCCGGGATACATTCGGCATGGCCTATACACAGGATGAAAGCTATTATCTGCTGGATGCACAAAAGGGTGCAACTGTCTTTTTAGGAATAAAGACAGGCATAGATCCCGAAGAAATGATTGCAGCCCTGCACGAATCGCAAAAGACAGGGAAGAAGTTCGATACAGAAAAGTATGTAAACCAATGGCCGGCAAAAAAACATGACCATTTCCTGATTCCGGCCGGAACAATCCATTGTTCCGGAGCGGGTGCAATGGTGCTCGAGATTAGTGCAACGCCAAGTATCTTTACATTTAAGCTTTGGGATTGGGGGCGTCTGGGGTTAGACGGCCGTCCTCGTCCCATAAACATCCGACATGGTGCTAATGTGATTCAATGGGAACGACAAACTGATTATACACGCCGGTATCTGGTTAATCACGTGGAAAAGATTGCAGAAGGAGAAGGTTGGTATGAAGAACGTACCGGATTACACGAAAATGAATTTATAGAGACACGCCGCCACTGGTTCACCGGTAAGGTTTTGCACCATACCGGGAATAGCGTTAATGTTTTAAATGTAATTGAAGGAGACGAATTAATAGTGGAAAGCCCTGACGGAGCATTCGAACCGTTTACTGTTCATTATGCAGAGACATTTATTATCCCGGCTTCAATCAACCAATATACCATATCTCCAGGTGCAGCATCAAAAGAGAAGCGATGTGGTACAATCAAAGCTTATGTTCGATTTAAACAATAATAAATTATGAATTATAAAGAAGAACAACGCATCGTAATGACTTTGGATGCGGGTGGAACCAATTTTGTATTTTCGGCAATAGCCGGAGGAAAAGAGATTGTAGAACCTTTTGTTTTACCTTCTGTTCCAACTCATATCGACCATTGTCTGAAAAATATAGTGACCGGGTTCCACCATATACTAAAATTATTACCAGAAACTCCGGTAGCAATAAGTTTTGCATTTCCGGGGCCGGCCGATTATGAGGCAGGAATTATTGGCGATTTACCCAACTTTCCGGCCTTTCGAGGCGGAGTTGCTTTAGGCCCCTATTTACAAGATCAATTCGGATTACCTGTTTTTATTAACAACGATGGTAATCTGTTCGCATACGGAGAAGCAATGACCGGCATTTTGCCGGAAATAAACAACCGGTTAAAAAAAGCCGGTAGTACCAAACGTTACCAAAATATCATTGGTATAACGCTGGGTACAGGTTTTGGAGCCGGAGTAGTAACAAATGGTCAACTCTTGTTGGGAGACAATGCTGCCGGTGGTGATTTATGGTGTCTACGTAACAAAAATCATCCGCAATTTATTGTAGAAGAAAGTGTCAGCATCCGGGCTATAAAACGTATGTACGCAGAACGTTCCGGTTGCAAAGAAGATTTAACCCCTAAAGATATCTATGAGATTGCGGAAGGTAACCTTCAAGGAGAACAGGAGGCAGCCAGGGCCTCCTTTGCCGAACTGGGTGAAGTGGCTGCAGAAGCATTATCTTGCGCCTTAACATTAGTAGACGGATTAGTAGTTATAGGCGGCGGATTAGCAGGAGCTTCTAAATACATACTACCTGCAATGATAAAAGAGCTAAACGGCACTATAGGTATGATGGATGGAAGTATCTTCAACCGCTTACAAATGAAAGTATTCAATCTGGAAGATGAGACAGAATTTGCATCATTTGCCGGTTATCAGCCCAAACAGATAAAGGTTCCCGATACCACTCGCTTTATATCTTACGATTTATATAAACGGACAGGAATAGCCGTTACCCATCAAGGCACCAGCCGTTCCATTTCATTAGGTGCCTATACTTATGCCCTTAATCAATTAGACAACCAATAATCGCACCATGAATACACAATTTAAAGCCAAAACATTCTATCCGATTCTATTCGGTTTCTTCGTAATGGGATTCGTAGATATCGTAGGTATTGCAACAAACTATGTGAAAAAAGATTTTGAACTCTCCGACACATACGCAAACCTGCTCCCAATGATGGTATTTGCCTGGTTTGCAATCTTTTCCATTCCTACCGGCATTCTAATGGGAAAAATAGGGAAAAAACTGACTGTCATAATGGCTTTAGCTACTACAACAGTAGCAATGATAGTCCCCTTTATTTCCTATACTTTCGCAAGTATGTTACTCGCTTTTACAATATTAGGTATCAGCAATACTATACTGCAAGTATCATTAAACCCGATGATTGCCAATGTTGTTTCTACTGATAAAATAGCCAGTACGTTAACTCTCGGCCAATTCGTCAAAGCAATATCTTCATTTTTAGGACCTATTGTCGCAGGAGGTACTGCCATATTATGGGGAGACTGGAAAATAACATTTGGTCTATATGCGGTAATTTCATTGTTTTCCACTATTTGGATGTATCGCAGCATCCCCGATAACCAGCAAGAAGAGGATACACGTTCTAATTTATTGTCTACTCTGTTGCTACTTAAAGATAGGAAGATCTTTCTGATTTTCTTAGGAATATTATTCATTGTCGGAATCGACGTCGGTTTAAATACAACCATTCCCAATTTCTTAACGACACAAGCCAATATGCCGTTAAGTGTAAGCGGCTTGGGAAATAGCCTGTATTTCATATCTCGTATGGCGGGTACATTTTTAGGTACTTTATTATTAGCGCGTATAAAACCTCATATTTATTTGCAAAGCTGTATATTGATTGCCATTATAGCATTTATCTCTTTATTATTGGTTCGTGTACCTTGGGAAATGTTTGCATTAATCTGCATCGTAGGCTTAGGTTGCTCCTGCATTTTTTCGATTCTGTTCTCCTACGCTTTGCAACATAAACCGGACCAGAGTAACGAAGTTTCGGCATTAATGATAATAGGAGTATCGGGTGGCGCCTTAATTACTCCTCTTATCGGAATAACATCCGATTATTGGGGAGTAACTGCCGGATTGGCTTTATTATGTCCCTGTTTACTCTATTTAGGAATACTATCTACTATAATAAATAAGCCCTCCCGCTAAAAGTGCTTCCCGCACGGGGAGGTACGCCAGGCGATGGTTCATTGAAACGCAGAATTCTAAGACCTGCGCAAATATTTGTGCAAGAAAAAACAGTTAAATAAGTTA
>ERZ1108168.251-NODE-251-length-49688-cov-11.933552_pt1 | contig 49688 bp, 48 predicted proteins | sample MGYA00403704_ERZ1108168 | MGnify/ENA primary metagenome ERZ1108168 (study PRJEB35170, sample SAMEA104062421) | human gut metagenome | biome: human gut; feature: human-associated habitat; material: faeces | place: Denmark | collected 2012-06-12 ...
TAGCGACGATGAACCAGTTTTTGGGCGGCTATGACGATTTAGTCAGGCTGATCCGTAGCTACATGATGAAATAAGGAGGAAGCGACATGGCCACGGTCAGTTTAAGAAATATTAATAAGATCTATGACAATAAGGTTCAGGCAGTGTTTGATTTCAATCTGAACGTTGAAGATAAAGAGTTTATCGTCTTTGTCGGCCCTTCAGGCTGCGGTAAATCCACAACCCTGCGCATGATTGCCGGCTTGGAAGAAATCACTTCCGGCGAATTGGTGATCGACGGCAAGACGATGAACGATGTGATGCCGAAGGATCGCGATATCGCCATGGTATTCCAATCCTACGCCTTGTATCCGCACATGAGTGTCTATGATAATATGGCCTTCGGATTAAAGCTGAAGAAAATGCCGAAGGAAGAAATCGACAAACGTGTCAAGAAAGCAGCGAAGATTCTGGAAATTGAAGAATATCTCAAACGCAAACCCAAGGCACTTTCCGGTGGGCAGCGGCAGCGGGTTGCCCTGGGGCGGGCAATCGTGCGCAATGCCAAGGTTTTCCTGATGGATGAACCGCTGTCCAATCTGGATGCCAAGCTGCGTGTGCAGATGCGTTCGGAGATCATCAAGCTGCATGAGAAGCTGGGGGCAACGACGATCTACGTCACGCATGATCAGACCGAAGCCATGACGATGGCCAGCCGGATTGTCGTCATGAAGGACGGTTATATCCAGCAGATCGGCACGCCGAAGGAAATTTACAATCATCCAGTCAATATGTTTGTTGCGAGCTTTGTCGGCTCTCCGGCGATGAACTTCATTCCCGGCAAGATTGAAAAAGGCGCTTTCTGTACGGGAAATTATCGTGTTCAGCTGCCGATGATGTATGCCAAGGCTTTGCAGGAAGCAGAGGGACGGGACGTGGTGTTCGGCATCCGTCCGGAAGATCTGCATTGTGAAGGAATTGTCGCGGAAACTTATCCATCCTCTAGTTTTGATTTTGAGGTGGATGTCTGCGAGCTGTTGGGCCATGAATTGATTCTGCACGGGGCTTTGGAAGGCTGTCCGCTTGTGGCCAAAGTTTCTGCCCGGACGGAGGCAGATCCTCATTCCCATCTTTCCATGGCGATGGACCTTTCCAAAATTCATCTCTTTGATCAGGCAACGGAAAAAGCGATTTTTTAAACAGAGGCCTAACAGCCTCTTTTTTCACCTCAAGGTGAATTAAAATGTAGAATAGTTCAGCAATAGTTTAGCGTTCAGGTATTCGAAAACTTATACGATTGTTTTAGTCTATATGGATTTTTATGACATGTTGTTATTAAATTCATACACAGCAATTAAATATCTGTGTGCAATTTTAATAATAAAAGTCTTCTGTTATGCGTTCAAGCGTTAATCAGTTTTATTGGTTTACAATATGCTATTGTTAAGGCAATGTCATTCTAATTGCACTCAGACTATAAATCAATGAAAAAACTTTCAAGTTGTCTGAAAGAGAAAATGCGTTATAATGAAAGTTAAGAAAAAGAATGAGGTGGAGTAGAAAATGAAAAAATTTTGGATTCATGCAGGAACATTCATTGATGGTACTGGAGCAGAGCCGAAAAAGAACCAGGCAGTCTGCATCGAAGATGGACGCGTCGTCAAGATCGAAGACTTCCATGGCAAAAACGATGAGGAATGGGTTGACCTGAGTGATAAAACGGTCATGCCGGGTATGATTAACTGTCATGTGCACAGTTTATCTGCCGTGGGGATCAGCGATGAGGAAGAAGAGTCGCTGACAACCATGGAAAAGGCCTGGTGGGGAATGAAGAATGCCCGTGATTATATTGACAGTGGTGTAACGTTTGTCCGTTCACTGGGATCTGAAAAGTATTATGATTTAGAAATTAAGAAATGTATCGAAGAAGGGAAGATCGTTGGACCGCACATGTACTGTGCCGGCAGAGTGATTACGATGACCGGCGGTCATGGCTGGAAGAGCGGTCTGGAATCAGACGGTGTGGATGAATGCCGCAAGCATGCCCGTGAACTGCTGAAGCAGGGTGTCGATCTGATCAAGATTATGGCAACCGGCGGGGTTATGACCAAAGGCGTGGAACCGGGCAGCGCTCAGCTGACGATGGAAGAAATGAAAGCTGCAATTGATGAAGCGCATAAAGCCGACCGCAAAACAGCGACGCATGCGCAGGGAACCCAGGGAATTAAAAACGCATTGCATGCCGGGATTGATTCCATTGAACATGGCATTTTCCTGGATGACGAATGCATTGACTGGATGGTTGAGCATGGTACGTATCTGGTTCCGACGCTGGCCGCGCCGCGCTGCATTCTGGATGCCGGTGTTGAAAAAGGGATGAAGGATTATGTGCTGCGCAAAGCAAACATGGTCGTGGATGCGCATATCGAAAGCTTTAAAAAAGCTTATGCCAAAGGGGTAAAGATTGCGATGGGTACGGATGCCGGTACGCCGTACAACTTCCATAATAATTCCGCATTTGAACTGGAACTGATGGTCGCTAACGGTATGAAGCCGATGGATGCCATCGTAGCTTCCACCCGCAACGGTGCTGACTGCATCGGGGTGCTGAAGGATTACGGAACGATTGAAGCCGGAAAAGTAGCGGATATCATTGCGATTGAGGGCGATCCGTTAGCTGATATTTCCTGTGTCCGTAAGGTCTGTGCAGTCTTTAAGTCTGGTGAAAAGCTGAAAGGCTAAGCCATTTAGTCCTATTGAATAATGAATAGAAGAAAGCCGCGTAAGCCACGCGGTTTTTCTATATTTAAGTACATTTCAGATCATCAAGATTGGCTAAAACTAAAATATCGGAAAAAATAGGAAATATGCCAAGCATGCAGGAAAAAGCAATTTTGATTACTCGTAAAAAATGACATTATAGCGGATAGAACGAATGATTATTGGAATACCGATCTTTGGCTTAATCAAAGATGAAGCGTTTCCGTTTCCTTAATTCGGCGAACAAAGTCCATGAATTCCCGAACAGCGCTGTTGGGTTCTTGTTCATAATGAAAGCCATAAGCCAACGAGTAATTCCAGGCGCAGGGAAGGGTGATTAAGTCAGGATGGATGTCTTTCCAGCACAGCGGTGTCTGAAGTAAGTCCTGATGAACGATACACCGGCTGAAGACGGATAAATCATACCGTTTTACCTCAACGACCCGAATTCCCTGGGCCTTGGCTTCCTGCTGCAGGCGATCCAGCTCCTCTGACATTTTTGAATGGATCGTTACCAGCGTGTAAGGCCGCATGTCCTCAAAGGTCAAACAGGATTTATTGGCCAATGGGTGATTCCGCGCAACGGCACAGGCAATGGGAACCTGAAATAAAGGAAGAAACTGGCGGTCCAGCTGCCAGGCTTCACCATCATAAATCCCTTCCAAGAGATCAGCCTTATACGCCTCTTTATTAAGCGAAAGATCAAGAATCTCAACGTCAATCTGATCGTTAACCGCTTTTTGAAAACGTGCCCACAACGGATAAAAGACCCGGCATTTCATCAATAAGCTGGTACCGACCGTGATTTTCCGCTGTCCGCGGCGATGAAGCGTTATCAAATTTTCTTCAATTTCACGGCAGGTCTGAAGCAGGGAGCCGGCCTGCTGAAACAGATATTCACCCGCCGGGGTCAGCTGAGTTCCATGGCGTGTACGAATGAATAAGCTGACCTGCAGCTCTTTTTCCAGATTGTTGATTTGCTGAATTACAGCGCTGGGCGTAATATACAGCTTCTCCGCGGCTTTGGAAAAACTGCCGTTTTCCGCAACCTGAATAAACGTATTTAATTGAGGGTTCAGCATGGGGTTCCTCCATTCTTTCTGTTATAAGGAATGCCTTATAACAATAATAAGAAATTCAGACTTCTTTTGCAAGAGCTTATGTGAAATAATGAGCATATTGAAACAAGGGAGGAAAGAAAGATGAGTTCAAAAAGCATTACCCGCCGGGATTTCCTGAAAGGTGCAGCAGCCGGTGCCTTAGGCTTAGCGGCCGTCAGTCTGACCGGCTGTGCCAACGATGCGCCCTCGGCGGCCAAAGGAATCTATACGCCAGGAACTTATTCCGCAGTTGTCAAAGGCTATTCCAGCTATATGACAGTAGAGCTGACATTCAGTGCGGATAAGATTACCGATTGTGCGATCGCAGCTTCAGGAGAAACTGAATCAATCGGCAAGGCGGCCGCAGACGAATTAGCCAAGCTGATTGTTGAGAAGCAGTCAGCCGATGTGGAAACCGCAGCAACAGCCGACATTACCATTCCAGCGTTGAAGAAAGCAGTCAACAACTGTATTGCGCAGGCCCAAGGATTGGCTGAGGCTTTAATTGAAAACAGTGGTGCAGACTCTGAGGACTGGTTAGGCGAAGCTCCACAGATTGCGGATTCGCAGATTGCTTCGACCCACGATACCGATCTGTTGATTATCGGTGCCGGCAATGGCGGGATGATGGCTGCTGCAACCGCTGCGGATGCCAAGATGGATTTCATGATTTGCGAACAGAATGAAACGCTGGGGGATACACGTCATTGGATTGGGGCGTTGGATACTGAAGCTATGAAAAAAGCCGGCGTCACCGTCCAGAAGGATCGCCTGCTGAATGAGATTGCCCGTTATGCTTCCTACAAATGCGATATGGAAGTCATCAAGATGTGGATGAACAACAGTGCTGAAATGATCAGTTACTTGGAAAGTCTGGGTTTGACAGCGTCGGTTAATATCGCACATGATAACCATGTCGGCGGCAACAATATGGAATATTACGTTCCTTCGATCTGGCATACAGTCAACGCTCCGGAGGGCAGTGAATTTGCAGCTTCGATGGGCTGCGAACGCAATGGCTTTCTGGAAAAGCATATTCAGGATTTAGGCTATGAAGTCAATTATTCCATGACCTTGGTTCGGCTGGTACAGGATGCTGACGGAAAAGTATCCGGCGCGATCTTCACGGATGCCAGCGGAGCATATGTAAAAATCAATGCGAAGAATGTAATTTTGGCAACCGGCGGTTATCCGGGCAATCCGAAGATGATCAAAGCGTTGGCACCGATTGTTAATGAGTGCGTTACAGCGAACAGCTACTATGGTCCGGATACCGGAATGGGAATTCGTGCCGGCATTTGGGCCGGTGCGAAGATGGATACGACAGATGCGCCGATGATTTTTGACCGCGGTCTGGTCGCTCCGGGCGTTAAAGCGGGCTATGTCGATGATGGTCAGGGAAATCTTGCTTTCCCAGGTACGGTTTATCAGTTTAATCCAGGTACCCAGCCGCATCTGAAAGTGAATAAAGAGGGCTTCCGTTTTGCCAACGAATCCTGTCCGTATGATTTCCTGAACCATGCGGCCTCCCTGCAGACGGATGGTGTTTATGCGGCGATCATGGATGCGAACGTCACAGAGGCGATTCTGGCTTATGATCAATATGGCTGTGCACAGATCTCGGTCAATATCGCACAGGGCAACGGCATCATCCCGATGCTGGAAAGCTATGTTGAACAGGGCTTGATTTTCAAAGCCGATACGATTGAAGAATTGGCAGAAAAACTGGGTATTCCTGCTGAAAATCTGACGGCAACCGTAGAGCGCTACAATGAGCTGTGCGCCAAAGGCGTCGATGAGGATTTCGGAAAAGAAGCTTATCGGATGCGGCCGGTCAATACAGCGCCGTATTATGGCTGTTTCTTAGGCGGCAGCCTGCTGACAACCTGCGATGGTCTGCGGATTAACCCGAAATGTCAGGTCTATGATACGCATCATCAAGTGATTGAGGGGCTTTATTCCATCGGCGATTGTTCCGGCAGCTTCTTTGCGGGCAACTATCCGGAATATTTTGTCGGAGTTGCGGTTGGTCGGACAATGACCCAGGGCCGCGTCGCTGTTAAAACAATTTTAGGCGAGGATCTCTGATTCATAAAATCCATTATTCGATTATAAAAAGGATAGAAAAAAGCCGCGTGGTTATGCATGCGGCTTTTTCTCATAGATCCAGTTTAATCCCTTCATCTAATTTTTCCGGCCGGGGGGAGCCGTTTTTCTTACGCTGTTTGACACATTCGGTCAACAGGTATTCAATCTGTCCGTTCAAGGATCGGAAATCATCTTCTGCCCAGGATGCAATCTCAGCGTAAAGCTTGCTGGAAATACGCAGCGGCACTTGTTTCTTTTCCTGATCGGCCACTAATATAAGCTTCCTGAATTCACAATGGGCTGAGCATCTTTATTTCCGCATAAGACGACGAGCAGATTGGATACCATGGCGGCCTTTCGTTCTTCATCCAGCTCAACCATGCCCCCTTCGTTCAGTTTGTTCAGTGCCATTTCGACCATACCCACAGCACCGTCGACGATCATCTTGCGGGCATCAATAATCGCGGATGCCTGCTGCCGCTGAAGCATAACGGCGGCAATTTCCGGAGCATAGGCCAGGTAGGTGATCCGGGCTTCGATAATATCCAGTCCGGCTTCCTGTACGCGGGATTGAATTTCATCGCGAATCCGTGCCGCCACGATTTCACTGGAACCGCGCAATGAACCTTCATCCGGTTCGCCATCGCCGGTCGTATCGACATTCTGCGCAACATCATACGGATAGACCCGGACGATATCCCGCAGCGCCGCGTCGCACTGCAGCGACAGGAATTCTTTGTAGTTATCGACGGCGAAGGCTGCCTTAGCCGTGTCATGAACACGCCAGATAACGGCAATGCCGATTTCGATCGGATTGCCCAGGCAGTCGTTGATCTTCTGCTTGTTGTTGTTCAGCGTCATGACTTTCAGCGAGATCTTCTTGGTCGGCGTCACTTGATTCTGAGCGCCGTTGGAAGTAACGATCGCCCGTTCTGAGGAATTGACGTCGCCGCTTTGCCGTAATGTTGTCCGGCTGGCAGGATTAACCGCGGATACAAACGGATTGACATAATAAATGCCTTCCTCTTTCAGTGTGCCGATATATTTGCCAAACAATGTCAGCACCAGCGCTTCCTGAGGCTTTAGAACTTTGACGCCCATAAATGGAATCCAGCCCAGGATTATCCACACTAATCCGATGGCAATCAAAACATTGCCGAAAGCATGGTGATCCACAATTGAAATGCCGCCGATCAAGGCAACGATCGCCAGCACATAGGCTGCAAGCAGCAGGATCAGGGGCATCAGACCTTTCTTTGCTTTTAAAATTTTTTCTTCCATCTTGGTATTCCTCCTCTTGATGATATCATTTTGATATCATTTCAATTTCTTGTCAAGTGTTTTCGATAAAATTAGAAAGAACACAGCTGGTATACAACGGAGACAGCAATGCATTTTTCGTTTCACGAGTGTTTGGATAAAGGGGTGATAATTCTTCAATGCGTAAAATTCTTGCATTGATAAGAGTCATCTGGATCGCTGAGAATCACCAAAATACCCAGTTCGTAAAACTGTAAGATATGGTTAAAATACGCATAAATTTCTAAGCAGGAATGCACAATAAAGCGGTAATGGAAGAATCGCACTGATGCTTGTGACATTATAATTGCTTATCTTGAGGACATGACAAACTTTTTTAAACGAGTATTTTATAAAATACTTAACTTTTTCAAGCGACTTTTTTAGATTAAACATTTTTCTTTTAAGGCGAGAAGGAAGTAGAAGTTTTCTTTAAAATTGCCAAAGCAAAAAAGAAAGGGATAATAGCTCCCTTCCAAATTGAGCGATATGATTCCTGTTATATCTTCTAACTAACATGGAAACTTGGCTTGATGTGCAGAGATATTCTTGGCCATCGAGCAATTTTCACTCTTTCGATTTAGAAAAAGGCAGGATAATATTAATAATCCTTTCTCTTATTAGCGGAAGGACTAAACGCAAATGAAAAAGACCGACAAAACAATCGCAGCATTCTGCTTTATTTGCCGGCCTTCCTTTTATTGTTTGATTATGCTTTGAGGATACCGAAATGCTTCAAGGCTTCAGCCACACCGTCTTCATCGACCGATGGCGCAATATAATCCGCTGCCGCCTTAACATTCTCTTTGGCATTAGCCACAGCGACGCCGACGCCGGCTTTCTGCAGCATGGGAATATCATTTTCTCCGTCCCCGAAAGCCATCGTTTCCGCCCAGGAAATACCCAGATGTTTTAATACCGATTCAATGGTCGTGGTCTTATCGTTGCCGGTGCTGTAAATGTCATAGCCCTGCGGATAACTCCAGGTAAAGGTCAGCTCCGGGAACTGATCGGCGATCGATTCGACTTTTTCCTCATCCCCGATGATAAACAATCCCATTGGCAAACCATGCGTCTTCTGATAATTTTGTTCGGCCGTGTCGTCGATTAAAAGACTGCCGACGTCCTTGCCTTTCAGATACCCCCAGTGAAACTTGTGAAAGTGCGATTGACAGACGACGGATTCATCGAACTTATAGCCGACGCCCAGTTCCAGCTCATCGCACAGCTTGTTCAGTTTCAGCATGGTGGACTCCTGGATCTCATGCTTTTCGATGATGCCTTTGCCGGTTTCAATCAGGCATTGACCGTTGATGGTTACATAATAATCCGGCTTGAGCGTGTCGTGAACATCCTGCTGGATGAAGTAGTAAGCCCGGCCGGTGGCGATCAGCAGTTTGATTCCCTGCGCCTGCGCCTGATGCAGCGCCTCGACCACTGCCGGACGGATGGTTTCCGTGCCGCGGGCGATCAAGGTGCCGTCGATATCCAAAATCAACATTTTAACATTTTCCATATTTGTTTTCTGAACTCTCCTCTGTGAATTATCATACCGTGATTTCGATCCGGTGAAAAGAGTTTTTGAAGATTTTATTCGCGAAATATAACGTTTCACTGAAATATTGTTTCATAGAATGCTTCTGTTGGCGTAAACCGCCGGATCTTTGGAATTTATTGATTCATATTTCTGGTCTTTGGCGAGCGAAAATAAACGGATAAGCTGGGGACTGAAAAGCGCGGGACAGAACATCGGGCTAAATTCAATAAAAATGATTCGTGAAAGAATTAATTAACTGTAAGGGCTTTCATTTTTCCGGCAGTTCTTCTATAATGGAATTAACTTGGTCTGACCAGTTAGGGGTGAACTATGGAAAATCAGGAAAAGAACTCGCAGATGATTGTCGATGATGTGATCAGCCAGATCGGCAGCGGCCGGCTGAAAATTTCAGAAGCGCTGCCGTCTGAGCGGGAGATGGCGCAGCTCTATCACGTCAGCCGCAGCTGTGTGCGGGAAGCCATGCAGGTGCTGGCGTTGTTAGGCATTGTGCGGATTCGGCCCAAAGAAAAGACCCGCGTCACAGCCTTTCAGATCGAACCGTTTATTCAGCGGATTTCGCCGCTGCTGTTCGCCCAGCAGGGCTGTGAACAGGACATCGCGCAGTTCCGTTTGGCTGTGGAAATCAAAGCGGCGGAGCTGGCTGCGGAAAAAGGTGAGGATGCGGGCTTGATGGAATTGGTGAGTGCGATGCGTCAATGCGAGGATGAAGCGCAGGCCGCCAAGCTGGATTTGCAGTTTCATAAGGCGCTGGTGCACAACAGCCACAACGCGCTGTTAAAAATCGCGCTGGACAGTGTCGGCAGTCTGATGGAATATTCCGTCGCGCACAACCGCCGGCAGATTTCAACTCATAGCTCACTGGCGATTTTGATCGACCAGCACGAACAGCTGACCCGGGCGATTGCGGCCAGACAAACGGAAACGGCGGCGGAGCTGATGAAGCGGCATCTGCAGCTGGAAGAAAATAGGGAGGAAACAGAAAAGTGAACATTGTTGTGTGTGTAAAACAAGTTCCGGCTACGCAGAAGGTCGAAGTTGATCCGGTAACCGGCGTGCTGAAACGGGATGGCATCGAAACCAAAATGAACCCGTATGATCTTTATGCGATGGAAACCGCGCTGCAGATTCAGAAGAAAACGGGAGCGAAAATCCATATGATCACGATGGGACCGCCGGCTGCGAAGGCGGTGCTTCAGGAGGCGTTTGCTTTAGGTGCGGATGAAGGCTGGCTATTGACGGACCGCAAGTTTGCTGGAGCCGACGTACTGGCGACTTCCTATGCGATTGCTTCCGGAATTCGTCAGATCGAGCATGTCGATTTGATTCTGTGCGGCAAGCAGACTACCGACGGCGATACCGCACAGGTTGGCCCGGAAATGGCAGAGGTTTTGGGGATTCCGCATATCAGCTGGGTTACGGAACTGATTGACGTGGATGAGAAAGCCTTAGTCGTCAAACAGGACTTAACTGAAGTTGAGGCGGTTGCACGGATTCCTTACCCGTGTCTGATCACAGTGGAAAAAGGTATTTTCCAGCCCAATCTGCCGTCGTATAAGCGAGCTAAAGCAGCGGAGAAGAATCCGATTCACACCTTGAGCGCAGCTCAATGCAGGACTCTGGATCCTGCCCGGATCGGTCTGTCCGGTTCACCGACGCAGGTCGAGCGAATTTTTACGCCGACCCACGATGTGAAAACCCTGCGATTGGAAGGGGCGGAAGCAGAAAGTGCCGCACGGTTGGTAGAAATTTTGAAAGAAGATAAAATGTGGGAGGAGGAGAACGCATGAGCGGCTTAGTGATTGATCCGAAAAAATGTACGCGCTGCGGTTTATGCATTCAGCAATGTCCGTTTAACGCGATGGCGATGGTTGAAGGCCAGGTGCAGATCAATGCCGCCTGTAAAATGTGCCGGATGTGTCTGCGCAATTGTCCAAGTCAGGCGATCAGCGAACAAACTGATGCCCCTCAGCCGCAGATTGATAAGTCCCAGTGGCATGATATTCTCGTCTACGTTGAACACAGTGACGGCCGGATTCATCCGGTGACGCTGGAGCTGATCGGTAAGGCGCAGGAGTTGGCACAGGTCATCGGTCAACAGGTCAACTGCCTGATGATCGGCGATCAGATTGAAGCGGCGGCGGATTCACTGCTGGATTATGGGGTAGCCAACGTGTATCTCTATGAAGATCCACGCTTAAAATATTTCCGTGCGGATAATTATACCGAAGTGTTTGAAGACTGTATCCAGCGCAGCCATCCGACAGTCGTGCTGGTCGGGGCTACGGTCAGCGGCCGTTCGCTGGCGCCGCGCACAGCCGCCCGTTTCAGAACCGGCTTAACGGCAGACTGTACGGTTTTAGAGATGCGTGAAAATACGGATCTGGTGCAGATTCGTCCGGCCTTTGGCGGCAACATTATGGCTCAGATCCTGAATACCAATCATCGGCCGCAGTTTGCGACGGTGCGGTACAAGGTGATGGACGCCGCTCAGAAGCAAGCCCGAATTGGCCAGGTTGTATCTTGTTCCATTGATTCGGCCAAGCTGGATTCCAAAATTGAATGGCTGAAAATTGAAAAGAAGGAGCAGGAGGTCAGCATTTCTGACGCTGAAATTCTCGTCGCCGTGGGACGCGGAGTGAAGGATGAAAAAACCTTGGCATTGATCGAAACCCTGGCGCAGCGTCTGCATGCCCAGATGGCCTGCAGCCGGCCTTTTGTGGAAAGCGGCCGGTATGACGTCAAAAAGCAGATCGGCTTGTCGGGCCGGACAGTCAAACCGAAACTGATTCTGACCTTCGGCATCAGCGGGGCGATTCAGTTTACCGCCGGCATGAAGGGCGCAGAGAAGATCATTGCGGTCAACACCGATCCGCAGGCTCCGATCTTTGATCTGGCGCATGTGGCCGTCGTTGGTGATGCCGGACTCATTGCCGAAAATATGCTGAAAGAAATGGAGGGCGAAGCCGTATGTTCCGCAAACTAGAAACGAAAGATATCGAGGCGCTGAGCGCGATTGTCGGACGGCAATATGTCAGCGTCAGCGATGAAATTCACCCTGATTATACGCACGATGAAATGACCCACTACGGCTGTTTTGACCCGGAACTGGTCATTCAGCCGGGTTGTACTGAGGAAGTATCCCAGATTCTGGCTTATGCCAATCAAGAAAACCTGCCAGTTACCACCCGCGGAGCCGGAACCGGCTTATGTGGCGGCTGCGTGGCGACGCACGGCGGGATCGTGATGTCGATGATGCGGATGAATCAGATTCTGGAAATCGATGAAGAAACGATGAACGCCGTCATCCAGCCGGGCGTGCTGTTAATGGAAATCATTGAGGAAGCCGCCAATCACAATCTGTTGTATGCCCCCGATCCAGGTGAAAAGAGCGCTTCGGTCGGCGGCAATGTAATGACCAACGCCGGCGGTATGCGGGCTGTGAAATACGGCGTCACCCGCGACTATGTCCGAGGCTTGGAAGTCGTGCTGGCGGATGGCAGCGTCTTGATGCTGGGCGGCAAGACCTCGAAGAACAGCTCCGGCTATTCGTTAAAGGATCTGATCGTCGGTTCAGAAGGAACGCTGGCCGTAGTCACCAAAATTATCATGAAGCTGCTTCCGAAACCGCGTGCGATGACGTCGCTGTTAATTCCGTTTAATACGCTAGGCCAGGCATTGACCTTGGTACCGAAGATCATGCGGCTGCCGGCAGTGGCGACGACGATTGAATTCATGGAAAAAGAAGTCATCCAGGATGCTCAGGATTATCTCGGCAAGGATTTCCCCAATAAGGAGTTCAATGCCTATCTGATCGTTTCATACAGCGCCAATACCCCGGAAGAAATGCAGGCGATGATCCACGACTGCGCTGAGCTGGCTTTGCAAGAGGGGGCAGAGGATGTCTTTATCTCCGATACGGAGGAGCGCCAGAGCAGCATCTGGGATGCCCGCGGAGCTTTTTTGGAGGCGATTAAAAACTCAACGACGCAGATGGATGAATGTGATGTTGTTGTGGACATCGACAAGGTGGCTGAGTTCTGTCAGTTCGCCCGTGATCTGTCGCTGCAGGAGGATATACGGATCCGCAGCTTTGGCCATGCGGGGGACGGCAATCTGCATATCTACGTGCTGAAGGATGCACTCGAAGAAGCGGTATGGCAGGAAAAGGTCACGCGCTGCATGGATGCATTATATGCTAAAGCCGCAGCGATGAAGGGCCAAGTATCCGGCGAACATGGAATCGGCCATGCCAAACGGGAATATCTCAGACAATCGCTGCAGCCGGCTCAGATCGAGCTGATGCGGCGGATCAAAGCTGCCTTTGATCCCAACGGCATTCTCAATCCGGGCAAAGTCGTCGAATGAGCTTGCCTGCAGAGTTTATCAGTGAAGCCTATCATTAGAAAAGATAAAGCAAGGAAGACCCTGGAAAGATTGGGGTCTTTTCTTTTCACCAGGCGTCTTCAGGCGGCATTTTCAGATTGCGTAATCGAAGCTACGGAGCGGAATGACTGTGAATGGCCGTCAGAGTGAGTTCATCTTGCGGAAAAAGAATTATCCTGTCCTCTGGGGCAGAAGATCATTGCGATGGAGCAGCAGATTGCCAAAGTTCAGGTTCCGTTTGATCGCCTGTGCAGGGATCTCACCTGGGGTGTTTTTTTTCTGGCGATGATGCTGCAGGAACAAATACAGCGGCTGATAGTGCTAGCTGCAGCTCAGCTGATCGTGTTTGAGATTCACTCGTCAACCCGATTTCGGTGGCAGCTGGTACAGATCGGACAATTTTTAAGCGTGATTTAAACGTGGGACCAACGCCAACTTCATCGGCAGTTCCCGCGTTTTTCTGTATTTAGGGAATGTGACAGGATTGTTCGTTATTTGCAAGTTAAATCCATGGTGAAGCGAAACATCCGCGCGTACAATAATGTTGTTATCAGGCAGAATCTGGAAAAAGGGGGCTTGCTTTTTACAAAAATCAGAATATAATAAGCTTCAAGAAAGATAAATAAGAAAAAAAAGAAAAAGATATATGAGAAAAAAGATCAGAAATTTGTAAAAAAAGGATTGACAATAGTTCAATGATGTATTAATGTGTTACTGTCTTAATACAAAAATCTTATAAAGTTCTTTAGGATTCCTTTCGATGGGTTTAAGCCTTGGACTTTATAATGGAGATCGATTTAAGCATGACAGGGAGGGAAGTTCATGGCTGAAGCTTTAATTGAAATCAGGGATCTATGTAAAATATACAATCCGGGAGAAGTGGAAGTCCGAGCGTTGGATCATGTCAATCTGACGATTAACCGCGGTGAATTGGTGGCGATCATCGGGCAGTCCGGTTCAGGAAAATCAACATTGATGAATCAGCTGGGCTGTCTTGATGTACCGACTTCAGGTGATTATTATCTGAGCGGTCAGAATGTGGCCAAGCTGAGCGACAATGAACTGTCGGATATCCGCAACCGTGAAATCGGTTTTATTTTTCAGGGATTTAACTTGATCCCCAATCTGACGGCCGTGGAAAATGTTGAGGTTCCCCTGATTTATCGCGGTATTGGCAAACGGGAACGGCGTCAGCTGGCGATTGCTTCATTAGAAAAAGTCGGGCTGGGTCACCGGCTTGATCATAAGCCTTCCCAGATGTCCGGCGGTCAGCAGCAGCGTGTGGCGATTGCCCGCGCGATTGCCGCCGCTCCGCCGTTAATTTTAGCGGATGAGCCAACAGGCAACCTGGATTCAGCTTCAAGCAAAGAGATTCTGGGAATTCTGAAGCAGCTGCATGCCAGCGGACGAACCGTCATTCTGATTACGCATGACAATGAGATTGCCGCCCAGGCAAAACGGATTATCCATATTCGCGACGGCCAGATCGATTCCGATATAAACAATGAGGGAGGAAAGTAAAGATGGAAGAGAAGCAAGTAGAAGTCATTGAAATTGAACCGACAGTACCGGAAAAGAAGCCGGGAAAAGAGAAGAAAAAACGCAGGCTGACCCTGCCGAAGAAGAAAACCTTGATTCTGGGCGCCGTTGGACTGCTCGTTCTCTATGTCGTCGTTTCCAACTTAACACGCAAGCCTATGCTGCCAACGGTGGCGGTGACCTCGGTTACCCGCGGTAATGTAGAGCAGACGCTGGATACCAGCGGATTGGTTTCTTCCTTATCTGAGAAGACCTACTTTTCACCGGTCAGCGCGAACATTGCGAAACTGCCGCTGGAAGTAGGAGATAACGTCAGCGCCGGCGATCTGATCGTCGGTTATGATCTGGATTCGATTCAGGAACAGGTGCAGAAAGCCAATCTGGAGCTGACCGCGGCGCGCAGCGGATATAACGACAGCTTGAATAAAAGCAATGAAAAAGCCAATGAATACAGCCAGGCTAAGCATGATGCCGAAAAGCTTTATGCTGAAGCCAACGATCTGCGTGACCGTGTCAGTAAATTAAAAGATCAGCTGGCCCAAGCGCAAAAAGAACAGGCTGAACAGGAAGGCAGCAACGCCGCCAACCAACAGAAAATCGCAGAACTGCAGAAAGAAGCGGGGGATTTAGACGGTCAAATCGCACAGCTGGAGCTGCAGATCAGTGAAAAACAGAGAGAAATCGACCAGAATCAGGCGGCTCTGGATGCCCTGCTTAATCCATCCTCACCTGATCCTTCCACAAGTCCGGTTCCGACAGAGGATCCAAGTACTGAAATAGAAAGGCTGAAACAGGAGATCAATCGCCTGCAAGGCGAGCTGACTGAGCTCAATACGACAATGGATTCCCATAAGCAGCGGAAGCAGGAAATTGCAGACCAGATCAAGCAGCTGCAGGGGGCCTCTGGTGATGCGGCGGCAAAGGTTGTCCAGCTGCAGGCTGATCTGGAAAAAGCCACGACCGAATTAAGTCAGAAGGAATCCGAGCTGGCTAAGCGGGAAGGCGTTCGCGATTCAGCCCAGGCTGCGATTCTTTCCAACGAAATGAAGACTCAGCTGCAGGCCAATACCAATTTAAGCGAGCTGGCTGCGATGAGCACCCAAGAACTGCTGCAGCTGGCACGAGCTGGGATCAAGGCCGAATTCTCCGGCATTGTCACCAAGGTCAACACCAAGGAAGGCGCCGCGACATCCGAAGGCATGGAACTGATCACAATCGCTTCCAACCGCGAGGTCATGACTGAGATTTCAATCACGAAGTACGATTTGGAAAAGATCGCAGTCGGACAGAAAGCCCAGATTACGCTGGCCGGTTCACAGTATACCGGTACGGTGGAAAAGATCAGCAAGGTCGCTGAGGTCAATGCTCAGGGAACACCGGTAATCCATGCTCAGGTACGGTTCGACAATCCGGATGACAACATTTTCTTAGGCGTAGAAGCGAAGGTTTCCGTCAATACGGCCAAAGCTGACAACGTGCTGTTAGTTCCGGTGGAAGCGATCAATACCGATCGTGAGGGAAGCTTTGTCTATGCTGTTGAAAACGGTCTGTTAATCCGCAAGTCAGTTGAGATCGGCGTGACTTCCGATGACGAGGCGGAAATTCGCTCCGGATTGAGCGAAGGCGATCTGATCGTGCTGAGCGCCGCGGCCGGACTGCAGGAGGGGTTGCAGGTCACGCCTGTCCAGCAGTAAAGGAGGCCGCAGATGACGCAGCTATTTGAATATGTAAAGATGGCGGTCAAGAATATCCGGGCGAATAAAGGCCGGTCGATTCTGACGATGCTGGGAATTATTATCGGCATCTCTTCCGTTATCATGATTATGGCGATCGGCAACGGCGCTAAAGGAACGATCAGCGATGAACTCAACAGCATTGCCGGCGGTCAGATCTACATTTATGCCAGTCAGAATTATACAGCAGGGGAACCGGCGTTTATTACGGAAAAGGACATCGATACGATCCGCACGAAAATCGACCACGTTAAAGGGGTGACGCCGACGCTGGGCGCATGGGGCAGTGCCTTGACCCAAAAAGGCAATTTTGATCTGTCGATCAGCGGCGGCAATCCAGATATGAATGCGATGTCGGTGCAGCCAATGCTGCATGGGCGCTATTTTGATGAATCTGATTTTGAAGGCGGACGCTTAGTCGGCGTGATCGGCGAATCCGATGCCAAGAAATTGTTTGGTACAGCCGACATTGTCGGCATGTCGATTGAAGCTTCGATTATGAATATTACCAAGGACATTCGGATTATCGGGGTGCGCAAGGATGTTGAAGGTACGTTTGTTTCCTCAACGTATGAAGGTGCGCCAATCTCGATGGAAATGCCGTATACGGCACTGCAGTCCTTTGATATGGGAACGGATGATTTCAGCAGCATCTATATTATCTCTGAAGGCAATGAGTATTCCGCTTCAGTAGCTCAATCGGCGCTGAGCCTGCTTGACAGCCGTCATCAAACCCAGGGCAAGGGCGCCTTCCTGATGCAGGAATTCAACGAACAGATGGGACAGATCAATGAAGTGCTGAACATGATCACGACCTTCATCTCATTTGTCGCTGCGATCAGTCTGCTGGTCGGCGGCATCGGTGTTATGAATATTATGCTTGTATCCGTAACGGAAAGAACCCGGGAAATTGGTATCCGCAAAGGCCTGGGCGCGCGGACCAGTTCGATTTTGTGGCAGTTTCTCGCTGAATCGGCGATCATTACCGCAATCGGCGGTATTATCGGAATTATTCTGGGAATCGGCGGAGCGGAATTGATCTGCCTGGTCATGCCGCTGACCCCGCGGATCAGCCTGTCCACAATTCTGATCGCAACCCTGTTTTCTTCCGCTGTCGGCATTTTCTTCGGGATTGTCCCAGCCCGCAAGGCTGCCAATCTTTCGCCGATTGAAGCGCTGCGCCGGGATTAATCTGTTTTTGTCAAGAATGAAAAAAACCGAAGCCAAAGTGATCATTGATCCAGAGCTTCGGTTTTCTGATGGTCAATCCGGACTGTACGGCCCAAAGAGTTTGACAATTTTCTTACGAACATGAATTGTGCGTCAGCCGCATGCTATAATGAAAATCAGAATGGGGGGATCAGATTGGATGAAATTTTAATGCAGCTGAATCATCAGCGGGAACGAATTATGGTCGTAACCGTATTGGGAGGCGTTCTGATAGGTGTGGGAGTACTTCTGTTATTTTCCAGCTTTTCCTTTGGCGTATTGACAGGGGTCTTGGGGTTGGTTCTGATCTTGTGGATCAACATCACGGAGAAGCCGAAATATGTCCGAGCGTATAAAAATCAAATCGTGCTGGCGGTTCTGCGGGAAATGTTCGATGATGTCAAGCTGAACGCGGATGCCGGCTTTAATCAGGAGTGGGTGGAGGAAGCTCATTTTATCCCTACCGGCAACCGTTTTTTCAGCGATGATCAGCTCTCTGGCAGTTATCATGGCTGTCCGTTTCGCCGCAGTGATGTTTTAACTCAGCAGGTGACGCATACCGGGAAGACGACGACGGTGACAACGCTGTTTGAAGGTCCGTGGATGGTGTTCGATTTTTCCAAGAATTTTGGCCATTATTTGTTGGTGCGGGAAAAAGAGTTTCTTGCCAACGGAAAGCCGGGCGGATGGTTCAGCGGATTAAAAACGGAACGGATTGAAATGGAAAATGAGGCGTTCAATGAGAAGTTTGAGATCTATGCCGAGGATGAACAGGAAGCCTTTTATTTGTTGACGCCGCATTTTATGGAAAAGCTGGAACAGGCGGAACGGGAAATCGCCGGCCGGATGTATTATGGCTTTTTCGACCGGCAGTTCCATGTCGCGGTGGACAATCGGCAGAACAGCTTTGAGCCGCCGGTATTTTCGGCGATCACCTTGCCGCAGCTGAACGAAATCCGCAAGGAAGCCCGACTGATCTGTGAATTGATCGACTTGCTTCAGCTGACTTGAATAGGAACAGGAATTTCACCGCAGGGAGGGCAGACAGAGAAAGGGGAATAAATTATGATTATTTTGTTAGGTGTTCTCATCGTTGTAATCGGCACGGGAATTGGACTCTATAACCAACTGATCCGCAGCCGGATTAAATGTGAGGAAGCGCTGTCGGGGATTGATGTTGCGCTGGCAAAGCGCTATGACTCGCTGACGAACATTCAGGAAGCCGTCCGCGGATACACCAAGCACGAGCGGGCGGTACTGACTGAATTGACGAAGCTGCGCACTTCAATGACGCTGAACGAAAAAGAAGCGCTGGCGGATCAGTATACCCAGGTGCAAAAACAGTTATTGATGGTAGCGGAAGGCTATCCGCAGTTACAGGCCTCCGCCAATTTTCTGCAGCTGCAGGAAACGATCGCGGACGTCGAGGAACATCTGCAGGCCGCCCGCCGCGCTTACAATGCGAACGTGGCACGGTATAATGAAAAGCTTCAGATGTTTCCGTCCAGTTTGATCGCGGGTTTGATTCACGCGGAAGCAAAAGCCTTTTTCCAGGCTGAGCTAAAGCAGCAGGAAACTCCGAAGATTACTTTGTGATTCCATCATTTTAACTTGTTCTGTTAAAGAAGCCGAAATGATTGGCATAATAAAAAAGCCGAGAGTTTCGACTTTTCTTATTTCTGAGTTGTATTACACCAGCTGCGCAAAGCCTGGACATCACGCTGAAACTGCGCCGGCTGATCGTCTTTGACAAATTCCAGGATCAGCGGAACCGATTCAGGAATGATTTTCAGCCAGCGCTTCCATGCCTTTTCCTGATCCGCTAACGGCAACCGTGAGTTATCGCTGTTCCAGCTGAACACATGAACCCGTGCCAGCCAGGGTAAAATGTCGGTGAGTTCCTGAAGATTTTCTTCGGCGCTCTTTTCTGGATTAGGCTGCCAGTAGGTTCGGCAATTTTTTCGATTCACGGCGTTAAGCAGACGAACGGCGGAAACACTGTTGTCCGTCAGCGACTTGCGGTGATATTCAAACGCGACCTCAATCCCAGCCTGAGCCGCCAGATCACAGCACTGCTGAGTCTCGGCAACGGCGCGCTCAAAGAAATCGGCGTCAGCCTGAGCCGAGGCTGTTCTTCCGGCCCAGATCCGGATCAGCGGCGCTCCCAATTTGACGGCACTGTCCAGATAAGCCTGGAAATCGACTTCCGGCTTCAAGCCTTGATTCAGCTTGTAATAGCTGCCATAGGAGAAAACCTCAAGCTGATGTTGACGGCACTGAGCTTTGATCTGTTCTGCACAATCCAGCTGGCCTGTCGGAACATGCACATCGCTGCCCCATTCGATGCCTGCACATCCCGTTTGCGCTGCCAGTGCGATGATTTCAGGCGCTATCAATTCGCGAAAGGTCACGGAGGTCAGTCCAAGCGGCCTCATGCCTGCTTCTCCTGTTTGCCATAATGCAGAGCGATGAGTTTGCGCTTTACCCGGCGGCGGAAACGATCCGCTTTTTTCCAGCGGGCGGTGCGCTGCGGATGACGGAGATAATCGAACTCTCCGATCCGTTCGGTATAAATTGAACCGAAGGAACGCTTGTAATCGTAAAGGCCGAAATGCGGATCGGATTTCTCGGTGACCCCAGAGAAACCGCACATATCATAGTGCAGCACGCCATGATTTTTCATATCTTCCACCGCGAAGCGATGCAGGTTATCCACCGCTTTGATAAAATTGAAATCTTTATGATTGTAGGTATAGAGATCCCACGACTGTTCGCCCAACCGCAGGAACAAGCCCGCCGCAATCGCCGGTTTTGTGCCGTACCGGGCTTTTAAGTCCGCGGCTTTTTCTTTTTCTTTGAGCTTGGACTGCAGCGCTTCGGGATCTTTATGATATTTGCCGCTGTCAATTTCCTGCTGGATGCCGTTGATCATCTGATCCAGATCAATTTCGGTGACATACAAAACGGCATGTTCGCCGAAAGCCTCCAGAAGATCTTGAAAGAAAGTTTCAGTATGCGGCTTAAAGCCCTGAATTTGAGAAAGCTGCCGTTCAAATTCACATAACTGCGGAATATCTTCCACCGTTCCAAGCCGAGTTGAAACACCGATCACCGCATGCCGGCGCAGACTGTTCTGCCGGGCTTTTGAGAAGTGTTTGACGATTTCCTCAAGCGAAGGGGAAAGGTCGATGATCAACGTATAGCGGTTGACCCAGCTGCCGTTATAGGCGTAACCGTAGCCTTTATGCACAAAGCCCAGTGATTTCAGCAAGGCCGTGACATCCTCATGATTTTCTCCGCCTTCAATCGGATTGCCTTTGATATCCCGTTCCATTCTGAGTACATTTGGATCGATCCGCAGGAAATCCACTTTGGCCTTTTCCGCCAGCTGGATCAAGCCCCGCAGACACTGTTCACTCAGATCAGAATCGCTGTAATCCAGACACGGTCCCCAAGGAACATAAAAGTAATGAATCCCCAGCTGCTTCCGCTCCAGGATCATCGCTGTTCCCTTCAGTTCATCCTGATCATAGAAACCGTAAAAATGCGGCTGATCCTGTTTCTGCAGCTTGGCCCACATCGAGGTCTTCATGTAATGTCCATAAGGATGAATACGGACAAAGCTGTCCAGCTGTGAAGCTGGGATGGATTTACAGATCATCAACGGGATTCCCTCCTTAACCATTGCCGGCGCCACTCCTTGACCTTTGGCAATAACTTGGTCCAGATCGGATACAGAAGCGGCTTGCAGGCCAGACTGAATTCACCAAGATAGACGTCGATCTTGGGAACAAAGGATGATTTAAAGGTAAATAAACCATCGTCCAGTGTTCCTTCCACGCCGCCGAAATTAAATCGTGTACAGCCTTGTTCAAAGGCCCATTGAATGCCGCGGAAGCGCAGCGCGTAGGCGGCCAGATAACGGCGGTATTTTTCATTTAAACCGGAATATAACAGCTCACAGGTTGTGCCGTCATGCACTAAAAGCAGGGCGCTGACCAGAATGTCGGAACCGTCTTCTTCTGCCTGTTGGCGCAGCTTGGCTTTTTCCTCATCCAGATCCGAAATCTGTTTTTCCAGCTGCTTGCGTTTTTTGTTTGCCTTTTCATCCAGCTCTTGAAGATGATCCCGGAGCCCCTGCTGCTTTTGATCCACCAGAGCCAGCGCGTGATCACAGTGAAGATGAGCCGCGAGAATACAGGCCTGATCGCCAAAGTTTTCCATGATCGTACGGAAATAGTCTTCATTGCGCAGATGAATATTCTTGCGCCGTTCCGTGTATTCGATCATTTCCGCTAATTCATGGACATGTTCTATGCCCCAGACTTCAATCTGGATGCCCTTGGCAAAACTGTTGTGGATTTTTTCGCGGGTCTTTTTCGGAAAGGCAGCCTCCCAATTTTCCTGGTAGGGAAAACAGAGCTGAAAGCGCGGCTGTACGGTTTCACTCAGCAGCTTTGTATAGCCCGCAAAATGAGCTCTGGCTTTCGCCAGCTGCTGAGGAATCGGACTGCGGGCGTTCCAGGCGGCTTCTTTCTGATCCAGCTCATAGCTGCCAATGATCAGATACGGATCAAACTTACATTCTATGGCTCCCTGTTTTGCACAAAACTTCCGAATGGACGATAAGAAAAATTCCATCTGTTCGAGATTGGTATAATCCATAATCGGGCCGCGGGGAATATAAGCTAATTTCATGCCCATCGGCAGACTGCGGAACAGAATCATCGCCGCACCGCATAGTTCACCATCCTGGCGCATGCCGACATACTTGGCAGACCACTCCTTTTTCACGTGGGCCCAGCCTTCGGTCTGATATATATTATTACAGCTGCTGGAACGGGTGAATTCGTCCAGCTGCTTTCCCGTGATTGACTCACAAAACTGCAGATTCATGATGCGTTCGCCTCCGATATTTCATTATAGCATACCCGACCTTAACTTTCTTTACCCGTTTTGGAATTCCAGCGGGAATTTGAATGAAATTTTGTTGGTTAGAAACCAGAAAACATCCGGAAATTGGCCGCTGCGGGATGTTCGATTTTGGATATTTTTAGCTAAAAAAGGGTTGCAGTTTTCAGGGATCAATGGTAATATATTAAAGCACCGGACGCTTAGCTCAGTTGGGAGAGCACTTCCTTGACGTGGAAGGGGTCAGGGGTTCGAGTCCCTTAGCGTCCACCATGATGATAAAGATAAACTGCTGATAAGGCAGTTTTTTTTGTGTTTATTTTGATCTAATTCAAAAACACAGTGAACGCAGAATGAAGTCTTAAAGCAGCTGTGGCTTCGGATATCTCTCCTGTACGGCTGACATCAGTCTGCAAAAGAAATCCCGTTGTCCTTTATGAAACTGCAGCCGCTCATTTCAGGTTAAAAATTAGACAAAGAAAGTCAAAAATTCACGGGAAAAGTCAAAAATTCAAAACTTGTGTAAAGTTTATCAATGCTACAATGCAGGTATCAGGGAGGAAATGAAATGAAAAAACTTTACAGCCTTGGATTATCCCTACTTTTAGGCTTAGGTTTAACCGCCTGTGCAGGGAATCCGCAGACACAATCATCAGACCCATCCCAACAACCGGAAGCAGAAACAAAGGAAGAAACAACAACGACCGTGGTCGTCGGGGCCGGGGGCGCCGGCATGATGACGGCCATTGAACTGCAAAATAACGGTCAGGAAGTCATTCTGCTGGAGAAGCAAGCAATGCCGGGAGGAGCGACGCTGCTGGCCGCCACGTACTTCGTCGCGGTGAATACAGAAATGCAGAAGGAAGCTGGAATGGGGCTGAGCATCGAAGATTATGTTGCCAAACAGGTTGCTTCCAATCCGGATTTCAATGCAGATCAGCTACGCCGCCTGTTGGAAAACAGTCAGGACAGCATCGATTGGCTGAATGAGCGCGGCGCCAATCTGACACGTCCGATGTCTAATTATCAGATCGGCATCGAAGACGGCAGCTCGCTGGGCGTCATGCTGGTCAAGATTCTGAACGCTGAATGTGAAAAAGCCGGTGTTGATCTTCGGACAGAAACACAGGTTACGGAAATTTTAATGGATCAGGGCAAAGCCGTGGGCGTCAAGGCTAAGGGACCGGAAGGTGAAATGATCATTCATGCAGATCACGTTGTCCTTGCTACCGGAGGCTATGCCGCAAATCAGGATCTGGTGAAGGAATATGCTTCTCAATGGGCGGGAACTCCGTTTACCACCGCTGTCGGCAGTACCGGCGACGGTCATCAGCTGGCAAAGGCAGCCGGCGCCAATCTGACAAATATGGATGTGGTGCGGATGAATCCAGCAGTCTATACTGATGAGAACGGAAGCAGCTACAGTCTGAGCGTTGCTCGGGCAGAAGGCGGAATTCTTGTCAATCTGCAGGGAGAACGCTTCTGCAATGATTATTATCCGGATTACACGCAGCTGTCCCGTTGGATGATCGAACAGGAAGGCGATTATACCTATATCGTTTTTGATCAGAAGTCTGTTGATACTTCATCCCGACTGGCTGATTTCAAGGACCGCGGTTTCTTCCTGGAAGGCCAAACACTGGAAGAGTTAGCGGATCAGATGGGCGTACCGGCAGAGAATCTGACGGCAACCGTAGAAAAATACCGTGGTTATTTCGATCAGGGGAAAGATGAAGAATTCGGCCGTACTAACAACATGAACACACGCATTGATCAGGCGCCGTACTATGCTGTAAAAGTAAAGCCGGGCATCCAGGTCACTCTGGGCGGTATCCAGGTGAATGATGCGCTGCAGGTCATGAATACCGAAGGCCAGCCGATCGAAGGCTTATATGCGCTTGGCGAATGTGCCGATGATGGTCTGTTCGGCGGGGCACCGACCAACATTGACATCACCTTTGGACGTCTGCTTGCTCAGCATTTAATCAATCAGTAAGGTTTGATGGTGTGTTGGAGGACGATAAATTTAGGACCATAAAAAGACAACGAAGAAGTCGGCAGGCGCTGGCTTCTTTCGTGCTTTACAAAACGATTCATTCTGACTGAAGATATGCTATGATGAAGCAGGAGGGATGCTGGATGGAAGTCTACAACAAAGAAATTTTCTGCCGGACGATGATCGTTAATGAAGCCTTGTTTGGTCAGACTGAAAAACAGCTGCGGATGATGATGAATGAAGTGGAAACCGAACTGAACTTTGATTTCCATGACTTTTATCTTTGTTTGACAGGGTTGCCCAAGAAATATTATACGGCTGAGCTGAACATGAACCGTAAGGATTTCGTACGGATTTTTGAAGCGTTTATTCGCCAAATTCATAATCAGGCCAGGCAGGATGAGATTGAAATGATGCATGCTGTCATCAATTATGACGGTTCCAAGCAGATTGCTTTTCTGGTTAAAAAGGGCAGTAAAAGCGAAGCGGAGATTCTGGCTTTTGCCGGACGGATTATGGAAATCCTAGAAGCTGAGTATCAGAAGGATGAACGCTATCAACGTTCCTCGTTGGCTAATTTTACCGTGCTTTCTCCATGGATTTGCGATTATTCAGCGCTGGCTGCCACGTTTGAAACAGTACGGAAACTGAGCCGAATGGCGTATTTCGATATGCGCCCGATTGTTGTCCAGCAGCAGGATATTCCTGAAGGAAAAGGGGATTGGAAGCGAATTCGGGAGCTTTTTGAACAAATTGAATTGTTGATCTTCGATAAGAACGTGCGAAAGTTGGAGCTGGCTGTGCATGAGCTTTTCAGCAAAGAGGTGAAGCTAAGCTATAATTTTGATCTGGCTTACGCAGTGATTAATGATCTGAACCGGCTGACGATGAAGCTGAAAGATCAGCTGAACTTAGAACTTCCCTCCGCTCAGCTGCTGTTTCGGCTGGAGCGTTATTTCAGTGTCGAAGAAACTGAAAAAAACGTGCTGCAGCTGCTGCGCCGTATTCATCAGGAAGCCGCAGCCGATTATCAGCGGATGAGCCCGATTACCCAACAGGTCCTGGCCTGGATCAAACAAAACTATATGCGCGAAATCGGTCTGCAGGAAGCAGCGGATCATCTGGGACTGGCGCCGGCCTATGTCAGCCGAACCTTCAGCCGGGATTTGAAAGTTTCACTGAGCGCCTATATCACGCGTCTGCGTATCGAACGGGCAAAACTGCTGCTAATGGAAACCAATATGAAAATTGCGGAAATCGCAGACAATGTGGGAATTGTCAACCGCGATTATTTCAGCGTCCTGTTTAAGAAAAATACCGGCATGCGGCCGCAGGAATACCGCGATTTTTATCGTCAGTAACACTGAATCAGGAAGCAAAACAGATCAAGTTCTTGACCCATTCCACTGCTGGCTTTGACTTGATGAAATGAACAAAGCCGCAGCCGGGCCAAGCACTGCGGTTCTGTTTTGTCGTTGCGTTTTGGTTAAAGCTGATGGGAATCGGGAGCCATGATCATGCTTATTTGTTTTCAAAGGCTTCATAAATCGCCAGTTTTTCTTTGGTGGCTGTGATCACTTCGGTCAGATTCTTAAGGATTGTCTGCTCACGAAATAACAGCTCGATCAATTCCAGCTGGTCTTCCTCATCATAGCTTCCATATTTTAAATCGTTAGTCAGATTTTCAATGGAGCGTTCCTTTTTTCCTACCTGTTTGCAGATCAGGATCAGAAAGTCCGCAAGATCAGCACTGGAAAAATCACCGATCCCGACAATTTCATTTAAGAGTGTATACGCTTCTTCTGCATTGGTTGCCGCGGTTACTAACATTTTTTTCTCCTTTATTTAAAGCCTGAAATTCAATAAAATTAAGTGTGAAGCAAATATTGCTTTCAGATTTATTATAATCGCTTTCTTATCCAGTTACAATAAGGTTAAATCATTTAGAAGAATTTTTGTGAGGTGGATATGAGCGAGAAGAAAGATTATGTGGATTATTCCCTTTTAGGTCAGCGAGTTCGCAGAGCACGGAAAAAAGCAAAACTGACCCAAGCCAAGCTTGCTGAAAAAGTAGGGGTGTCAATACCCACGATCAGCCATATAGAAACAGGGACGAATAAAGTCAGTTTGGAGCTGTTTGTCAGTATTGCCAATGCACTGAATGTTACGCCGGATGAGCTGATCCTGGACAGCGTACCGAAACTGGCTTCGATGTATATGCAAGATCTTCGCGAAGATCTGAAAGACTGTACACCGGCAGAGTATAAGATTTTAACGGACATGCTTTCCAATATGAAGATGCTGCTGCGCCGGTATTCGTCGCATGAACAGGATCAATGAACGGTTCAGCCTTATGTTTCAGATCCGGCAAAGAAAATAAGAGAATGGAACAAACAAAAAAAGAACTTGGCCTGCATGCAGATCAAGTTCTTTCATTTAAGTTTTCTTTCAAATCCGTTGCTGAAAACAAAAGAGGCAGGGGCTTAGGCGCGGGAACGGATCAGATTTAAAATCCAGACTAAGCCGATTCCCCACAGAATATGTCCTAACCCAGCAATTCCTGAGATCATCGCGCCGACTTCCATGCCCTGCAGCTGCATCCAGCCGTGAACCAAAAACAGGGCGACAGTCCAGACCAAGCCGATATTATAGACAACGTAAGCTTTGCGGAAGGAGGAAGCTTCAGCAAAATCGATGAATTTGCTTAACAAAGCGACGACCAGGAAAAACAAGGTGCCAAGCATAAACAGATGACCATGGGCCAAAGATAAATAAGTCCGGTCCGTATAATTCAGCATTCGGGTTGCTTCCCGAAAGAAGACGCCGGCAGCCATGGCAGACAGCGCGTAGATAAAAGCTGTGTTGATGAATTTTTTCATTGTGTTCAATACCTTTCTTTTTAACCTTTTTATTTTGAAGGATGGGACAGTGACGCTTCCAGCCAGCGGCGCAGTGAGCTGTATTGATAACCACGATTTTCCAGACAGCCCAACAAGCTGGTGAACAGAAAAGCTGCCCGTTCATTGAGCTGTTCTTCCGTTTCATCAGGAAAGCTGGTTTGAAGGGCCAGCGCCAGCTGACGTGTCAGGTGGGTCTGCGCGCGCAGTTCGCGGGTCTTTGCCTCCTCCAGAGCAGCCGGGGATAAACCTGAAGCCGCATGCAGAAATTCAGCGGAGAACTCATCGATGCTTTGTTTCATCATGGCATAAAGCCAATCCAGCTTGACTAAAACATTGCCTTCCGGAAATGTTTTCTGATGAAAACAATTTTGCCAGAATTGCTGAACAACATCGAGCACCAGACTGTCCTTGGTGGGGTAGTAGTTATACAAAGTGCCTAAGGCGATATCGCATTCCCGGGCTAAATCTCTCAGTTTTAAGCCGCTCAAGCCGCCAGTCCGCGACAGCTCAATCGCTTTTTCAATCAGAGTCTGACGTAAATTGGGCAGAAGTTTAGGCAAGATCTCACTCCTTTCACGATATGAACTGCGTTCATTATAGGAGAGTTCGATCAAGAAGTCAACGCTGATGCTCGCTCGGGAAAAGGCTGCGGACAGAAAATATAAAACTGGAAAAGGTGTTGACAGAATAAGCTTTTCTATCTATAATGAACAATGTTCATAAAAGGAGGAAATAACCATGCAGGCTATTGTTGAAACGGTTTTTGATCTTGTTTATCTTTGTACGGTCACGACGCTGGGAATTCTCATGATTCGTCAGGGCCGTCAATCTCGTCAGTATTTTCTGTTCGGGATTATGGCGGTGACATTGGGGGCGGGAGATGCCTTCCACTTAGTGCCGCGGGCGATCGCGTTGTGTACGACCGGCTTGGAGAATTATACTGTAGCTTTAGGCGTCGGCAAATTCATCACTTCGATCACGATGACGATTTTCTATGTTTTATTATATTACGTCTGGCGCCAGCGTTATCAGGTTACAGGAAAAAAAGGTCTGACGTGGACGGTCTATCTGTTGGCCTTGGTACGAATTGGATTGTGTCTGTTTCCGCAGAATGGCTGGACCAGTGCTGAGGCGCCGCTGGCTTGGGGAATATACCGCAATATTCCGTTTGCTTTGATGGGTTTGCTGATTATTGTACTGTTTTATCAAAGTGTTAAACAGCATCAGGACCAGGCTTTTCGCTGGATGAGCCTGACCATCATTCTCAGTTTCGGCTTCTACATTCCGGTTGTTTTGTGGGCGGATACGGTACCGCTGATCGGAATGCTGATGATTCCGAAGACCTGCGCCTATGTTTGGACAGTCTGGATCGGCTACGCTGCGATGCGCCATGATCTGCAAAAATAAGTCTGAACTGCATTGGAAAGCAAACAAGAAAACAGCGTTTGGAAGCTTCAGCTCAATCTGAAAAAAATACCGCGGATCCTGAATCTGCGGTATTTGTTTATGCTAGGGTGGTATCGGCTGACGCTTGAGGATCACAGACGGGTTCCAGCTTCAACATCACGTCAAGAATAAACCAGCCATTTTCCACCGAGCAGTGAATATTGCCGCCCTGCCGCTGGGCAATGTCCTGAATGGTAGTCAAGCCCAAGCCGTGCCCGCTGTCTTTTTTGCAGCTGGGCGGAAGCTCATGCGGAGTCAGCTGGAGTTTTTGACCACATCGGTTCTTAATTCGGATCAGCGCGTAATTCTGCTGAATATCTGTTTGAACGGAAACCTCCCGCAGGGCCGGCGGCAGCGCTTGAAGTGCGTCGCAGCAATTTTCCAAGGCATTGGAGAAAATCAGACAAGTTTCGGCGTGCGTTAAAGGGAATGATTGATACTTTAAGACATATTCCCATTGTGCGCCCAACTTCAGAAAACGATCGGAATACTGCTGCAGAACTGCATTCAGATACGGATCAGCACAAAATTCTTTCTTGCGCTCATCCATCGCATAAGCATTGATTTCCTGAAGATAAGCCTGCGCTTCTTCAACCCGGGCTTCGCTCAGCAGTCCGTTTAAGACAATCAGATGAGCTTTCATATCATGCTGAAGCTGACGAAGGGCTTGTTGATTTTCCAACTGCTGCTCGGCAGCCTCTTTCTGCATTTGCAGCTGCCGAGCTTTTTGGCTGCGTTCGAAAAGCAGCAGCTGGCTGTGCAGCGTTGAAAAGATTGTTAAATAAGTTGCCGGCATCGCAGCCAGAACCAAGATCAGCGCGGGAATATCGGCCGGCCGGTTGATGATCGGATTGGGCCAGTTAGGCATAATGCACAATAACGCATAGTACAATATGGCCATTAAGGTAAAAATTGCCCATCCCCGTGAAACTGTCTTTTGCAAATTCTGATAAGGTCTGCGCAAATACCGGAACGCCACATATTCAGCGAGAGGGAAAGCGATCATCCGCGTAATAAATAAAATGTAAAACTGGCCATGAAGCAGAAGATCGAGCAGATTGGTGGTAATGCACAGCCACAGGGCGCAGGTGTCTGCCAGACAGAAGGTAAAACAAAATTTCCAGCCGCGGTCGTATGAAATCCAATAATAAAACAACAGCGTCGGCACTGTGCAGGTGAGGACAAATATCCCATACTGTCAATCTTGATGGCTTTCAACAGGAAGGCGTTGGCCAGGATCAGGCAGCCCATAAAGCATAAGGTCAGCGAAACGGTGACCCGCAGCGAATACCGTGAACGGCTTAGCAGCATAAATATAAGGAGAATGTGCACCAATGACCAGATCACTGAAAAATCACGCAGGTTTTCCACAAGATCGCCTCCTTATTTCAGATTCCTAAAAATAACTTCGTGATACAATTTGCGTGCCTGACTTAAATAACTGCGGGAAATGGGAATATGATATTCCCCGCAGAGAAATTCATCCTGATCCAGACTGTCGACTAAATACAGGTTGACAAGATAGCTTTGATGACAGCGGAAGAAAATCTGCGGATCCAGCCGTTCTGCGATCACACTCAGTTTTTCACGAATCGAATACATCACTTTGTTCTGACATTGAAACAACAACGTGTGTCCGCGGCTGGTCACAAAGATCAGCTTATGATACGGCACAACAACGGATTTTCCCCGCGTTTCAAGAACGATCTGCTGCTGGCGCTGCAGCTGAATCTGCATCTGAGCACGCTGCAGCAGCTCGTGGATCTGCGTCTGACTGATCGGCTTGACTAAATATTGAAAGATGTATAAATTATAGGCTTCCCGATAAAAATCATCGCTGGTTGATACAAAGCAAAGCAATGCGTCCGGATCAAGACGGCGGATCTGCCGCACTAATTCTAAACCGCTGATCCCTTCCATAAAGATATCCAGAAGATAGAGATCATAACGTTCATGAAATTCTTCCATGGAAACAAGCAAGGCTTCGCCGCTGGAAAAAGCAGTCGTAAAATGCTGCGTACCGATCAGATAGGTCAGCTGTTTTAGATCTTCGGCTTGATCATCACAGAGCGCAATCTGCATTGCTTCTTCCTCCTTGAATTCGTTAATTTAATTATACGAAAGAAGGAAATTCCAAACAACGCAATTTTTGTCGTTTCATGCGCTGTTTTTGCCAGCGGAAGGAATTGAAGTTTGCTGTGTGGTAAAATAATAACCGACCAATAACGTCACTCAATCATTCTGATAGCGAATGATTTTGCCAGCGTTAAAATAAGCTTATTTCAAATCGAATCCCTGAATGGGGCAAGGGGGAAACAGGGATAAAAAAGCCAAGCGATGAGATGTTTTTTATATCCTTAGTCAGAGAGAGAAGGAGTGCTGCAAAAATGACAAAAAAGTATGGCAAAGCAAATCAAAAATCATGGAAATCAATTTTAAACACAAGGGAACAGTTGACTAAAGGGAAGGATGAAGAACAGGTTAAAATTGTCGATCGTCCTTTAGAACAGGAGGTGCCCAAAGTGGAGGAAGCTGAAGCAAAACTGGAAGAAAGGCTGCCGGATAATCAGGAAATAACGGAACTTACCGACATTATGGCAGAAAAGAACGAGGCTGAAAAGATGGATATTGCACCGGAGATCCAGCTTGCGGAAGCTGAACCGGAAGAAGCGCGCAAGGCGGCGGTTGGCGAAGATAAAAAGACGACAATTACAGCGGATATGAAGATAATTGGAGATCTTGAAGGCTGCTCGGATTTGGAGTTTCATGGTAAAATTACCGGCAATATTATCACGGAAGGCTATGTGAACATGGATGGAAAGATTGATGGTTCAATCCAGGCATTAGCGCTGCGTATAAACGGCGGTGTTGTTCATGGGGATATTTTGTGCGAGAAAACGATAGAAATTCTGCCTGGTTCTGAAATTGTCGGCAACCTTCAGGCTGAGATTGTAACGGTCAATGGGCATATCCGCGGTGATCTTTATTGCGGTCAAATGCTGACATTGCTGGATCACAGTGTTGTGGAAGGCAATATTACAACAGAGAGTATCTCCGTTTATGAAGGCGCATTGGTTGAAGGCAAGCTAAGCATGGAAAAGAAATAAAAGCCTTGTTGTACAGGGTCGACAGTCCATTTTCAGTCCCAAACTAAATAGGAAGCAGTAAAGAAGGAGCGGGAAGATTAAGGTCAGCTTTCCTTATAATCTTACCTAATTCTTTTTAATCGTGAGTAAGAATATAGCAAATAAAAGGCAGTGAATGACTGCTTTTTATTTTGTGGATAGAGAGAGAAGGGATTGAATAACGTTCTCAAATGAGTTAATATAAACTTGTAAGAAGGTACTCAAGAAAGTTATTCCAATTTTTCCATTTTTTGTGGGGCTTTTTCTGATTTTCCGCAATATTAATCATAGGAGGATTTCAATATGGCAGAAATATCCGACTATCCTCACTGGCCAGAATCATTGTGGATCAGCTGACGATTGGTGATCAGTATGATTTTGATCCGGTAGTTCAGATCATGATTACCAATCACATTTCGCAGGTAAAAAAGGGCTACGAGGGTTATCTTCATCCTCACCGATTTTTTTACGAAATCAGTGGGGAATGGATGTTAAAAGAACAAGGCAGGATTCTATGGGTGGAGATGGATAAACTGGAGAATTTGGAAAAGAAGCCGATAGAAGAATGGCGGATATCAGAGAAAATCCACTATGTGATCCGGTTCAGCCAAGCGGAAAAGAAGCAAAAAATCATTCAGAAATTAATTGAAAAGGAGGAAATCGTAGCGATGATGGAAGAGAAGAAAAGGGATTATTTAAGGGACACGAGTTTAGCGATCGCCAGAATGCGGGCAAAGTTTGACGAACTGGATGAACAAAGAATCTACGAGAAAGGAATTGTGAAAGGAAAACTAGAAGGAAAGTTGGAAGGTCAGCGAGCCTTGATTCAATTAGTGTTAGGTCAGCGGATGAAACTCAGCGAGGCTGATGCGAAACAGATTGACAGTTTAGAGTCGGAAGCTCTTGAAGATTTTATTTTGCAGTTAGATAAGATCCAGACACCGGAGGATTTACAGCGGCAGATGGCTGCCGTTAATCAGAAAAAGCAAACCGATCAGATGATTTCCGTTTTAACGGCTCACGATTAATAATAAAACTAAGCAGTGATTCGCTGCAAAGATTAAAAAGAACCACAGACTGTATGGACTCGTGGTTCTTTTGCATAGTCAGAAAATTTCACAGGATCCGGGATATAATTTTCTGTTTTTATTAATGATAGAAAGATCAGCTTTACGCAAAATCCGAACGATGCTTCTGCAGCCAGACTGCCACGCCGTCTTCGTCGTTGCTTAGCGTCTGCTGATCCGCTGCGGCCAAAATTTCCGGCACTGCATTCGCCATGGCAACACCGCAGCCAGCTTCCTGAATCATTTCCAAGTCGTTGTAGTCATCACCAAATGCAACGACTTCTTTCAGATTCAGCGAAAGATGATCGCACAGTGCTTTTAAAGCATTTCCTTTATTGACATGCTGAGCTGTAATAACGAAGATATCGCCATCTTCACTCAACGGAACAGCTTTCATTCCATAAGCGGAAAAGTTGATGGACTGAATTGCCGCATGATTGCTTGTGACGACAAAAATTTTCTGAATTTCATGCGGATTAAAATGATCGAGATCCAGCCGCAGCGATTCGCCTTTTTTAACGAAATACTCGTTCGTCGTATACACTTCTGTTGGATAAAACAGTGTGATGTGAACGGGTTCAATTTTCCGCAGCACTTCAATCAAGTCTGTAAGCTTCTGACTGTCGAGTTCCTGACGGTAAATGACCTGACCTTGATGATAGACAATCGAACCATTGGTGCAGATCATGGAACGGGCATGGATCAGCTCGGCATAGCGCTGCGTACGCACGATAGCCCGTCCAGTCGCAACGACAATCTCCGTTTCGAGCTGAACGAAGGCTGCGGCAGTCAGATCCGATAACGATTTATCCTTGTGCAGCAGTGTTTGATCCAGATCGACGACAACACATTTGTATTTCATGAAAACAATCCCCCTTTATTGTTAAGAGTATAACATTCAAATGGTCAGGGAACAACGGTTGCCGGATGCGCCGGCAGACAAACATGATATAATGAATAAAACGAAAATTACTAGTGAAACAGGAGGCAGTGACGGATGATTGAAATCAAGGCTGCACGATGGGAAGACTGCGGACAAGTAGCCGCGCTGATTGAACAGCTGGAGGAAATGCCGATTGATAAAGCACGCTTTGAAGCTGTCTATCGGGCGAATTTGTCCAATCCCCAAATCGATTATCAAACCGCGTGGATCAATGGGGTTCTAGCAGGATTTTTGAGTGTTCATATACAAAATCTGCTGCATCACACTTCCGCAATTGCGGAGATTGAAGAACTGGTTGTTGATGCGCGTTACCGCGGTCAGGGTGTGGGGAAATGTTTATTTGATCAGGCAAAGAAGATCGCGGCGCAGGCTGGATGTCCGCAGTTGGAATGTGCCTGCAACCAACGCCGCACAGCCAGTCATGAGTTTTATAAGCGGCAGGGCATGGCATGCCGGCACTATAAATTTACGCTGCCGCTGAAATAGCGGTTAGATCACGTCATTTAAGCTGGCAGCGATAATTAAAGGAAAATTGTTAATTCAGTTTATAAGAAAGGAAGGAGTATCCATGCTTAAAGCGTTTTTCACTGAATCAGCTCAGGCCGTGCTGCACTATCAGGAAAATAATGGGGAAGGCCCCTTATTGATCCTGATTCATGGGCTGGGATGCACCGGACTTTTGGATTATTCTCAGGTGGCACAGACCTTGGCACTGAAAGATCGGCATCTTTGGCTGATTGACTTGCTTGGCGCGGGACAGAGTGAGAAACCTCGCGATTTCCCATACACAGTCGATGCCCATGCTCAAGTTCTGACAGAGCTGATCCAGCAGCGAAGCAGTGGCCCAGTGGTCGTTTATGGTCATAGTTTAGGCGGCCCGATTGCTCTAAGCGTGGCTGAAAAAAATCCCGAATCGGTGATCGGCATCCTTCTCAGCGAGGCGAATCTGGACCCCAGTTCGCAGGATCAGCCCAGTTATAAAACAGCTCAGCTGAGCGAGGCGGAATTTTGTGAGTGGGGTTATCAGCGGATCCTGGATGCCGCAGCTAAAGCCGGAATGACTTGGGCAATTTCGCTTGCAACATGGCTGCCGCAGGCGATGCATCGGCTTTCCGCAGATGCTGTATTGGGTGGCAAACCGTCATGGCGGCAGCGTCTTTATGCGCTGAAATGTCCAAAGCGATTTTTGTTTGGTGAAAAATCATTGCCGGATCCCGATACGGAAGAACTGTCTCGTCAGAGGATTGAAGTTCAGATTCTGCATGAAGTTGGACATAATATGGCCTACGAAGATCCTGATCAGCTGGCGCAGGCTCTGGCTGATTTTATAACCAAGATTCAACGGCCGCAGTGAATTCAGCGGCCAGGTAATGAAAGGAGCGCAGCTTATGAAAACGATCTTGATCGTCGAAGATGATCCGTCGATCAGCAATCTGATCGCCGAGCTTTTAATTTCGCAGGGGTATCAGATCACTCAGGCTTATTCTGGAACCGAAGCTCAATGGGTGCTTCAACATCGCCAGCCGGATCTGATTCTGCTGGATCTGATGCTTCCTGGAATACAGGGCGAAGCGGTTTTAGCGCTGGCGGAACAGATTCCAGTCATTGTGGTCAGTGCCCGCTGCGATCTCGATGATAAAGTTCAGCTGCTGCGCAGCGGCGCAGTGGATTACATCACCAAACCCTTTGAACCCCGCGAACTGCTGGCACGGATTGAAGTGCAGCTGCGGCCTTCGCGGATGCGGCAGGAGGATGTCCTGACCTGCGGAATGCTGACTTTAAAGCCGCTTCTACGCCAGGCTTTTGTTGGGAAGCAAAGCGTTAAGCTGACCCGCACGGAAACGGCGATTTTGAAGCTATTGATGCTCAATCCGGGACAGGTTATTCCCAAATCTCAGATGCTGGATCAGATCAGTGAAGATACGCCGGATGGAATGGAGAATTCACTCAAGGTACATATCAGTCATTTGCGTTCCAAGCTGCGCACAATCAGCGAACAGGAAATGATCGAATCCGTGTGGGGAATCGGGTTTCGGATTCATCCGCAATCTTAACGAAATCTTATCGTTTTCCTTATCGGATTTCTTAACTGTTTTCCGCTATCCTTAAAGCACAGACAGGAGGCAGAAAAAATGGAAATGATGTTAACGGTCCGGGATTTGACCAAGCGATACGGCAGCTTTAAGGCGCTGGACCATTTTTCAATGAACGTTGAAAAAGGCGCAATTTATGGTTTTGTCGGGCGTAACGGCGCAGGAAAAACAACGCTGATTCGCACGATCTGTGGTTTGCAGCAGCCCTCTTATGGCGAGTATACGTTGATGGGATACAAACACAGCGATCCGCAGATTGTCAAGTCCCGACGCAGAATGGGAGCGATGATTGAAACCCCGTCGCTGTATGGTCAGCTGAGCGCGCAGGAAAATCTTAAGGTGCAGATGCGCACGCTTGGACTGCAGGACACTCGGGAAATCGATGAACTGCTCAAGGAGGTCGGGTTGAGCCATACCGGACGGAAAAAAGTCAAGGACTTTTCCCTGGGTATGCGCCAGCGGCTGGGGATTGCCCTGGCTTTGGCAGGCAGTCCGGATTTTCTGGTGCTGGATGAGCCGGTCAACGGCTTGGATCCGCAGGGAATGATAGAAGTCCGTGAACTGATTTTAAAACTGAACCGGCAGAATCAGGTGACGATTCTGATTTCCAGTCACAATCTGGATGAATTGGCACGGCTGGCAACGGTCTACGGTTTTATTGATCATGGACAGAGGGTGAAGGAAATATCTGCTGAGGAATTGGAAAACGCATGTCGGAAATGTGTGGAACTGACAGTCGAAGGGAATGAGATTCTGATTGAAACGCTGGAAGCGTATGGGGCAGATTATCGAATTAAAGCTGGCGGAACGGTTGAAATCTATGGCGAAACCGCGCTCAGTGAGCTGATTTTGAAGCTGGCACAGAAGGGCTGCACAGTCACCTCGATGAAAGAACACGATGAAAGTCTGGAAAGCTATTATCTGTCGCTGATCGGAGGTGAAGATCATGCGTAGAATGATCGCGGCCCAAAGCTATCGGCTGATTCACGAAAAAGGTTTTTGGGGCGGCTTGGCCGTCACGATTCTTTATGCCCTGGCGGTTTTGGCTTTTTCTGCTTATGCCATGATAAACAATGGCCGCAGCATCGCTTTGGATCAGCTCTATTTTTATGGTTATGGACTGGACAGTTTTATTCCGGTGGCGGGACTGGTGCTGGCGGCGGTGATCAGTTTCTTTGTCGGAACGGAATACAGCAGTCAAACACTGCGCAATGCTTTAATCATCGGACGCACGCGAACGGAAATCTATCTGAGTCATTATGCGGTCAGTCTGATCGTCGCTTTGATCTATCAAGGTGTCTATGCCCTGATCGTTGTTCTCGTGGGCTGGCCGGTCTTCGGCGGGTTTCATCTGAGCGGTGCGCTGATCGGGCTGGGAACCTTGATCGGCGTGCTCGCGCTGGCTGCTTACTGCGCGCTGTTCAATGCCGTTGGCCTGCTCTCTAGCTCCCGGACGGTTTCCTCGATCGGGTGTCTGTGCGGCGTAATGCTTACGATGTTTCTGTGCTTCTTTTTGAATACGAAACTGCAGGAGCCGGAGTGGATTGAGGCGCTGGAAATGCGGGACGGCAGCTCTCAAGTTTATACTTTGGCCAATCCAAGCTATCTCAATCCTAGTCAGAGAAGATTTGTGCAGGGCGTGATTGACAGTCTGCCCAGCGGCCAGAGCCTGCAGCTCAGCGGGTTAAACTGCGGCCATTGGGCGGTCCTGCCGCCGATCTCTTTGATCGGGATCGTCCTAGTGCAGGGGATAGGGCTGTTGTTGTTTCAGCGTAAGGAGATTCGTTAGAATGCTGCTTGGATGATAAAAAAGACTTTTGGTGCAGCGCGGGCAGGGAGGAAAGAGAATGACGATGACGGGTGGAATTTTCATCCTGACAGGATGTTTGATCGGGGCAGTCTTCTTTCTTTCGGTCAAATTGATTTTGATAAAAAAAAGTCTGCGGGAAATCCGGCAGGGGCTGGAAGATCGGCTGAAGGTGGAAACCAATACTTTGATCGATACGGCCAGCCGGGATCGGGATCTCGTCGCTTTACGCGAAGCCCTCAATGATCAGCTGCGTGAGCTGCGTGCTCAGCGCCGGCAGTTTCAGCAGGGGGATCAGCAGCTCAAGCAGTCATTAACCCAGCTTTCACATGATCTGCGTACCCCGTTAACGGCGATTGTAGGCTATCTGCAGCTGGCGGAAGAAGAACCCGCCAGTCCGCGGCTGAAATCGATTCTTGCGGTTTTAAAAGAACGTGCGCAGACACTCAGGCAGCTGAGCGAGCAGCTGTTCAGCTATTCCGTGGCTGCGTTGGATCCACCTCCATTGACCAAGCAGGTCGTGGACCTGCGGCGGGTGCTGGAAAAAAATCTGGCGGCCGTGTATGTTTTGTTTGAAAAACAGGGGATTGAGCCGGAAGTAAAAATGCCGGAAACGCCGGTCATCCGGACCCTGGAAAGTAAAGCATTGGATCGGATTCTGCAGAATTTATTGGACAACGCCGCAAAGTACGGCGGTCGGGATTTGTCTGTAACTTTAAAAACGAATGGTGAAATCGTGTTTGTCAATTCCGCAGGATCGCTGAGCTGGACCGAAGTGGAAAAAATGTTTGACCGGTACTATACGGTCAATACAGGCAGGCAGGCGACCGGGCTGGGCCTGGCCATCGCCCGTCGTCTAAGCGAGCAGCAGGGCGGCAGTCTGCAGGGAAAACTGCAGGACGGCCGATTGATTCTGACCCTGTCTTTTCCCGCTGAAGAAGACCTTCACGACTGATCTGGAACAGGCAGCACAAGAGCCTGGATGACGCTGACAAAAAAACAGAACATAAAAAAGCTCCCGGCAAGGGAGCTTTTAAGCTGTTGATCAAGCACGTTTCGAACGTACTTTCTCAACCGTTCTTTTTACAAACCGTTGTAGTATTCGACGGCGAACTGAACGGCTTTGATCATGCCGTTGGAAGTTTTTGTCGCTCCGGCAACGACGTCAACGCTGTCCAGTGCATCCTGGTTGTCGATCAGCTTCTGAATGAATTCGGAACCTTCCGCTGTCAGCAGGCCGCCGACGGTATCCGTTTCCTGATCATCACGGACCGAGATCGCTGTGATTTTCTTCGTGCTGTCGTCAAAGCTGACATGCGTTTCAATTTCTCCGGCATAGCCCTGAGTTACGACTTCCACTTTGGTTACGCCCTCAGCCGTGCTGTGTGTCGTTACACCTTCGAACAATTCACCATGAATCGCAACATAGACCATCCGCTGGAAGTCACCGACAAAGGCGATTGTCGCACCGGTAACCGTATCGCGGTCTTCAATTGGTTCGCTCTGCTGGTTTACGGTCTTGAACATTTCATAAACCTGTTCCAGCGTCATGTTGTTGGCCAGAATGTAATCCGCAATGGCGTCAATCTGTTCGCCATAGCTGCGTCCGCCGTTGAAGCCGGCAAAGGAAACACGTTTTGTGCCTTCAACAAAAGCTCCGTCTTTATACAGATCAAAGATCGCAAGCAGATCTTTAACCGGAGTTTCTTCGGTCAGCTGAATCTTGGCTTCATTGGCCAGATACTGATAAATCATTAACGAATCTTCCATATTCAGCTGTTCGCCGGTATAGTTCACGATCGTCAGATCTTTAAATGCCGTGGTATCCGTTAATTCCTTGCACTGAGCTGTAATCATATACTGTCCAAACTTGGTTTCGTAACCATTGATGCCCAGATTGGTCAGTTCAAAGCCATCGCCGATTTTAGTAACGGCGGCATCAGATACATTCATCTGGTAGCCCATGATATCCTTTTTGGAATATTCGCCTTCCAGACCCTTGTTGCGGATAATGTCGAAGTTTAATTTTGTAATGATGCCGTCGGTTGTTTCGCCTTCAAAAACGAAAGTATCATTTTTCGGCAGACCTGCTGAGGTCGTACCGACCATTTCATATTCAGCTGCGAAGCTTTCAACCACAGGGGCGGTAGATCCCTCCGGCGTCGGCGTAGTCGTGTTTTCTTTTGGGGTTGAAGAACAGGCCGTCAAACCCATGGCCATGGCACAAGCGGCCAGGACGGTGAGCAGTTTTTTCATTTCTTAATTCCTCCCTTTGTTTAACTTTTATCATATTTGAATAATAAAAACAACTTGTTAGGGAATGAACATAGCGTTTTGAAATGTATTCATAAATTTCTGGTTTAAAAGCTTAAAAGAAAAGAACATTTTCAGTATGAGAAACGATTCTGATTTTGAAAAGCCAGATAAAAGGACTCTGAACAGATCGTCAGAATCCTGTTGGAAAGGGAAACGAAAGGGAGAAGCGGGAGGCTATTCGGTCAGTGTATCAGGGTAGGAAGAGATTGCGCCTTTTTGCTGGATGCTGGCGGCGCAGAAAGCTGTGCTGGCTTTGAGATAACGACGCAGCTGAACAGCGGAACAGGCACTAAAATCCTTTATATGATCATGGGCACATTGATAGAGGAAAGAGCCGATGAAGCCATCACCGGCTCCGGTGGTATCGAGAGCTTCAACAGTGAAGGAAGGTTCGTAGATTTCGATGTCCCGGGTCAGAACATAAGCTCCTTGGCTGCCGCAGGTATAAAGCACTAACTGCGTTTGCGGATTGCGGAACAGGATGTCTTTGGCCTGATGCAGATCCGATGTTCCGGTAATGAATTCCAGTTCCTCATCCGAAATTTTTACAATATCCGCTAACGGCAGGAAGTCCCGGACGGCATCTTGGCAGGCTTGGGGATTGGACCACAGCGGCAGGCGGATATTCGGATCAAAGCTGATCAATGCCCCGTGACTGCGGGCCAGGGTAACCGCTTGGCGGTGAGCTTGGCGCATGGGAAAATCGCCGAGACTGACGCTGCAGAAATGCAGGAAGCCGCAGTCCTCAAACCAGTCGGACTGAAGCTGTTCCGGCTGCATCAGCATATCGGCGCCCGGATTGCGGAAAAAGCAGAACTGACGGTTGCCGTCCGGCTGGAGGGCGACAAAGGCCAGCGAGGTGTTGGCTTGTGCCGTTCGGGCAATCAGCGACGTATCCACTCCGACCGCCTGCAGTTCATCGACAATCTTATCGCCGAAGGGATCCTGGCCTAGCTGCGTGATCATCGCGCTGCTTCCGCCTAAACGGGCAAACGCACCGCAGACATTGCAGGGAGCGCCGCCGACATGCGGTTCAAAAGCCGGAATATCCTGAATTCGGCCGGATTGGGAAGGGATGAAGTCGATTAAGGCTTCCCCGATCGCAATTAATTTTTTCATTGAATATCCCTGCTTTCTATTTCAATCGCCACTGCATCATACAGATCAAATTCACAATCAGCCTGGATCGTACGGATGGCTGTGTCAAAGAAGCAGCGTGAAGTAAGACTGAACTGGCCATCGTTCAAGAAAATCTCCACACTGGAAACATCCAGGTACAGCTCTAAAGTATCCAGGTTCGGCAGCTCGACATGCCGTTGGGTGCGGCCTTCGCCGCAGGCTGAACAATCTAGGGTAAACAATCCATCCGCATACTGAATTTTCAGCGTATCGATGGCCAGGGTCAGCGGCTTCTGCGGCTGCATTTTCAGCACGCAGGCCTGCGGAGCCTGTGCCTGTGTAGTCTTTGCCGTCAATAGATGGGTGGGCTGCAGCTCGTCGATCACCCGCTGTTTCAGCTGGCCTTCTTCATAACGCAGCTGCCGCGGCAAGGTCAGCGCATGCATCCAGGTCTTTGTTGGGATCGTATAGTCGGTATCCGGCAGTCCCATCCAGCCGATCAGAATCCTCCGTCCCCGGCTGTCTTCAAAGGTTTGCGGGGCATAGAAGTCAAATCCATAATCCAGCGTGCGGTAAGTCTTAGCCTGATCCTGTTGGATCAGGAAATATCCGTTGTCATAGACATTTTCATAGTGATATCCCTGCCGGGTCAATCCCTGCGGGCAGCAAAGTAAAACATCACCGTCATCAAAATGAAGCAGATCAGGACATTCCCACATATATCCCATCTTGGTTTCTGAACGCAGTACAGCGCTCAGCTGCCAACGTTCAAGATCCGAACTGGTATAACGCAGGACACAGCCCTCATCCTTTAGCGTTCGGGCGCCTAAGACCATTTCATAGCCCGCCGCGATTTTGTTGACCTTGGGATCACGGACATGACAGGAACAGAAATCCGGGTAGTCCGCATTGCTTAAAACAACGTGCTTATGATCAACCGTTTTTCCGTCGCTGAGCGCATGGATCGTATTGTGCTGGCGGCCGGAGCGGATGAAATCATGATCTCCCGGTTCTTTGACATTGCCGGTGTAAAACAGATGCAGCTGATCCCCCACGGAGAGCGCGCTGCCGGAATAAGCGCCGTGCTGTTCAAAAGCTTCAGTCGGTTCGATGGCTAATCCGCAGTCGGTGTAATGCACAAAGTCCGTCGTTGTAAAATGTCCCCAGGCTTTGCGCTTTCCGGTTAAGCTGTCCGGATCAGCTTGATAGAAGATATGAATGACTCCCTGATGAACGCATAGACCGTTGGGATCGTTCAGCCAACCGCGTTTTGGCGCCAGGTGCGAGGTTAAGCGATAATCGTTCATTGTTTTTCTCCTAACGTAAGGATTGGCTGGGCCTGAGCGACAGCGCCCTGAGCGGTCCAGCTGAAGGCTGTCGGGGAAGTAAACAAGCAGCAGATTTCCTCTGAACAGCCAGCCTGGCGGATCTGTTGAAGATCCATTCTGGCTAACGGCTGACCAGCCTGGACGTTCTGGCCTTCCTCCACAAAGATTTCAAACGGAGCACCGTTTAGAGAAACCGTATTGATCCCCATGTGGATCAGCATCTCAACGCCGTCCTCACGCACAAGGCCGATCGCATGCCGGGTCGGAAAGATGAACTTGACAACAGCGTTGATCGGTGAACAGACTTGTCCGTTCTCTGGGAACAGGACAAAGCCATCGCCCATTAATTTTTCACGGAATGTCCTGTCGGTGGATTCTTCGATGGGTTTGACTGTCCCTTCAGCCGGAGCCACGCAGGTTTGGTCATCGATGTTGTTCAGTTCAGCCTTGGCCTTGATCTTTCCGGCTTGTGAAGACTGCGGCTTCTTAGCCAGGATCCAGGTTAAAACAAAGGCGGTGATCATGCTTAAAGCCAAACCAATCGCAAAGTGCGGCCAATCTGCTGGACGGATGGAGATGAAGCCCGGTAATCCGGCAGCTCCCAAAGCAACGGCTAAGACATGATGGAAGGCAACATAGGCTGAGCCTACAGCTGAACCGATGATCGCCGCATAGAACGGAGTCTTCAATTTCAGGTTGACGCCGAACATCGCCGGTTCCGTAATTCCAAGCAGGGCGCTGATTCCAGAGGCGGAGCATAAGCTTTTTAACTTAGTGTCCTTGGTCGTTGCCAAAACTGCGAGCACGGCGGCGCCCTGGGCAACGTTGTTCATCGAAGCGGTGACGAAGATAAAGCTTCCGCCGGTAACCGCCGCTTCCGCTAACAGCTGTGTTTCAATCGCAATGAAGCTGTGATGCATGCCGGTCAAAACGATCGGGGCATAGAATAGACCGAATAAACCGCCGCCGATGAAGCCGAGTGAATGATACAGCCAGGAGATGCCGAAGGCCAACAGATTGCCGGCTGTGCGCAGCATCGGCCCTACGGCCAGGAAGGTGATGAAGCCGCAGACCAGAATCGAAATTAACGGCGTCGTCAGATTGTCCAGCCAGCTTGGTGTGATTTTATGCAGCTGGGTTTCCAGTTTGGCCAGGAAAAACGACATGACCAGTACCGGCAGCACCGTTCCCTGATAGCCGACGGCTTCGATGGACAGTCCGAATAAGTTCCACGTTGGAACAACCGCGCCGGTACCATAGCTGTACGCGTTCATCAGATCCGGATGAACCATGATCATCCCTAAAACCGCGCCCAGATAAGGATTGCCGCCAAACTTCTTGGTTGCACTGAAACCGATTAAGACCGGCAGGAAAGTGAAGGCAGCATTGGAAAACAGATTGATCATGCCGGCTAAGTCGGCAAACTGCGGATAGAGATCAATCAGCGTTTTGCCGCTGACAAACAACCCCTCCGCCGTAAAGATATTATTGATTCCCATCAATAAGCCGCCGGCCACAATCGCCGGAATGATCGGCACGAAGATGTCGCTGAGCATCTTGATGAAGCGGTTGACGACGTTGCCCTGTGCTTCTTTCGGCGGCTGCACAACCGGCTGATTTCCGGTCAGCTTCAGCACTTCGTCGCAAACCTGATTGACGGTGCCGGAACCGAAGATGATCTGAAACTGTCCCTTGGCGCTGAAAACGCCTTTGACACCTTCGATGTCCGCGATCGCATCGGCGTTGATTTTGGATTCGTCCAGACAGGTCAGACGCAGGCGTGTTGCACAATGCATGACGTGGCTCAGGTTTTCCCGTCCGCCGACAGCGGCGACAATCTGAGCGGCAATAGATGGATAATTCATGGTTCTTCCTCATTATGGTACCGTTCCCACATTTAATATAAGCTTCATTCTGGAAAATGTCAACACAAAATATGGGATCGATTCCATATATTTTTGATTTTTTCTGCATTGCCGCTTCTTTTTTGAAAAATAATATCTGCATAAAGCTTAAAAATTCAGAAGAGCTGGAGCTCCTTGTCAGAACAACAGCGCAGGGCAAGCTGAAGAAGCCGTCAGCGTTTGCTGCCCTTATCTGCAACTAAAGAAAGAGAAATAAAAAAGCGATATCATCGTTCGATAACGCTTTCCCCATCAATAAAAGTATAGCCGATTTTTACGGATTCAACCGGATTGCCAGCGATCATCTCCAGAATCAGCTCGGCCGCCGTTCGGCCTTCTCGTTCGTAATCAAACCGGATGGTGGTTAACGAAGGCGTCAGCACTTCACATACATCATAACCGCCAAAGCCGGTCAGCGACACATCCTGCGGTATACGATAACCAGCCGTGTGCAGTTCTTTAAAGGCCGCCATAGCTAGATTATCGGTTGCACAGATCATACAATCCGGACGATGATCCTTAAGATAGGCCCGCACAACCTGGCGGGAAGCTGCAAAGCTGAAATCCGTTTCCAGAAAATCAACCTGGGTGATGCCGGTTTCTTTCAGGCCGTCAAGGATTCCCTGTTTCCGCGTCCTTCCGACCGCTTTATCGTTTTCACTGACGCCCAGCAGACAGACGGCACGATGCCGTGCTGTTCCGATCTTCCGGCCGATGTCATAGCCTGCCGTATAGTCATCGAGCGTGATGGTCACCGCTCCGGCCATTTCCTGAGCCAGTACGATGACCGGCAGCCGCAGCTTATGAATGATCCGCTCATGCTCCGGGGTGATCTGCGTGGCTAAAAGAATAATGCCTTCGACATTCATCCGGCTGAAGCTTTCCAGACTGGTCAGCTCCCGGATTTGATTATGATTGGTATTGATCAGAAGCGGGGTATAGCCGGACAATCGCAGCTGTTCATCCAGCGCTGTCAGCACCCGCGCGCTGGTGCGGGAATCAATCGAGGGGGTGATGACTCCGATCTGATAGGAATGGCGGGCTTTCAGTGTCTTGGCTACGGAATTGGGCTGATAGTGATATTCACGGCAGATGGCCTCGATCCGCAAGCGTGTTTCTTCTTTAACATAACCGCCGTTAAAGTAGCGGGATACTGTGCTTTTTCCCACTCCGGCAAATTCAGCGATTTCCTTCATCGTTATTTTCGTCATACTGTCGTCTTCCTTCTGCGTTTCATCATAGCATAACTGCTGCTTGAGATTCAAGGCATGCCGCATCGGCAATCTGCGGTTTCAGCAAGGGAAAAAGATGGATACGGCAGAATTGAAGCGTTGCTTTTCTGAGGTTTTGCTCTGCCAGCCAAACGCCGGGAAAAAGCTGAAAATGATGTTTGAATTCGGAAGTGTCCGGCTTGACAGGGATGATCTATTTCGATAATCTATTAGTGTTAGAATGATCTAACAACATTTTCAAACTTGTAACCGATTACAATGGAAAATGATGTTTCTGACCTCTGTTTTTTTATTCTCAAACAAGGTAAAATAAAACGGTCCTGTCAGTCTTGACAGGAAAGCTTACCCACTAAAAGTTATAGGAGGAAACTATGGAAGAGTGCTACAAGGGATTTGTCGAGGGCGTCTGGTCCCGCGAGATCAATGTCCGAGACTTCATTCAGAAGAACTACACCCCATACGACGGCGATGATTCATTTTTGGCAGGGCCGAGTGAGACGACGCTGAAACTGTGGGATCAGGTGATGGAGCTGAGCCGTCAAGAACGTGAAGCCGGCGGCGTGCTCGATATGGACACCAAGATCATCTCGACGATCACCTCACATGGTCCCGGTTATCTGAATTCCGATCTTGAAAAGATCGTCGGTTTTCAGACTGACAAACCGTTTAAACGTTCCCTGCAGCCTTACGGCGGCATCCGAATGGCCGAGAAAGCCTGCAAAGACAACGGGTATGAAGTCGATCCGGAAATTGTCGATTTCTTCACCGTTCACCGCAAAACACACAATGCCGGAGTATTTGATGCGTATACACCGGAAATGCGGGCCTGCCGCTCCAGCCATGTCATCACCGGGCTGCCGGATGCTTACGGCCGCGGCCGGATTGTCGGCGACTACCGCCGGATTGCCCTGTATGGGGTTGACCGTCTGATTCAGGATAAGCAGCATCAGAAGGATTCCACGCGGGTCATCATGTATTCCAACGTCATCCGTGAACGCGAAGAACTCTCAGAACAGATCCGGGCTTTGCAGGAGCTGAAAAAGCTTGGCGAAATCTATGGCTATGATATTTCCCGTCCGGCTAAGGATACAAAGGAAGCGATTCAGTGGCTGTATTTCGGCTATCTGGCTGCCGTCAAGGAACAAAACGGAGCGGCGATGTCACTGGGCCGGACTTCGACGTTCATTGATATCTATGCCCAGCGGGATTTGGACAACGGTGTGTACACCGAAGCAGAAATTCAGGAATTCATCGACCATTTCATCATGAAGCTGCGGCTGGTGAAATTTGCCCGGACCCCGGAATACAACGAGCTGTTCTCCGGCGATCCAACCTGGGTTACAGAATCGATCGGCGGGGTCGGCATCGACGGCCGTCATTTGGTCACCAAGTCTTCCTTCCGTTACCTCCATACATTAAAGAATCTGGGCACGGCGCCGGAACCGAATCTGACGGTGCTGTGGTCAACTCGTCTGCCGCAGAACTTCAAGCGATTCTGCGCTAAGACCTCGATTGAGTCCTCGTCGATTCAATATGAGAACGACGATCTGATGCGCGTGACCCATGGCGACGACTATACGATTGCCTGCTGCGTTTCGTCGATGCGCATCGGCAAGGAAATGCAGTTCTTCGGCGCCCGCGCCAACTTGGCCAAGTGTCTGCTTTATGCGATCAACGGCGGCGTCGATGAGATTTCCGGCAAGCAGGTTGGTCCGGAATACCGTCCGATTACTTCCGAGTATCTTGATTACGATGAGGTGATGCACAAATACAAGCAGATGATGAAATGGCTGGCGCAGGTTTATGTCAACGCGCTGAACATCATTCATTATATGCATGATAAATATTGCTACGAAAAGCTGCAGATGGCTTTGCATGATAAGGACGTCAAGCGCTGGTTCGCGACGGGCATCGCCGGTTTGTCTGTGGTCGCGGATTCCCTTTCTGCGATCAAATACGCCAAAGTCAAGGCAATCCGCAATGAACAGGGAATTGTCGTCGATTATGAAGTGGAGGGCGATTTCCCGAAATACGGCAATGATGATGACCGCGTCGATGCGATTGCCAGCGAAATTGTCCACACTTTCATGACTTATATCAAGGGCAATCATACCTATCGCGGCGGCATTCCGACCACATCGATCTTAACGATTACTTCCAATGTCGTCTATGGCAAAAACACCGGTTCCACTCCGGATGGCCGCAAGAAGGGCGAACCGTTTGCCCCGGGTGCCAATCCAATGCACAAGCGCGACAGTCATGGCGCCGTCGCTTCACTGGCTTCGGTTTCCAAACTGCCGTTTGCGGATGCCCAGGACGGAATTTCCAATACCTTCTCGATCATTCCGAATGCGTTGGGCAAAGAGATCATCACGACCGGCGATTTGGAAGTGGAGCTGGAACTGGATGAAATCGAAAGCAACGAATAAGTCATGAAACAGGAACAGCTGATCGATGATTTGATCGCTCAGCTGGATCGTTCTTTTGCCGCAGGAGTCGGCCATGTCAATGTCAGCGTTGATCATCAGAACGTCCGGCTGGAGAAGATTGATAAAAGTGATGAGGGCCTGGTGAAAGAAGTGGAAACACTGGGCTGTCTGGATTGTGAAAAACAAAATCTCGCCTGTAAAACGCCGACCCTGATGTCAGGGCTGGATCGGGACGAGGAATAAAGGAGGAAACGAGTATGAGCACGATGGATCAACAGATTGACAACCTGGTAGCGCTTTTGGACGGATATACAGAAAAAGGCGGCCATCATTTAAATGTGAACGTTTTCAACCGGGAAACGCTGCTGGATGCCCAAGCGCATCCGGAAAAATATCCGCAGCTGACGGTGCGGGTCAGCGGTTATGCGGTTAACTTCAATAAGCTGACGAAGGCGCAGCAGGATGAAGTCATTTCGCGAACTTTCCATCAACAGATTTAACGGTCTATGAGCGAAGGACGGATTCATTCGCTGGAAAGCTTCGGCACCGTTGATGGACCTGGCGTTCGGCTGGTTGTGTTTGTTCAGGGCTGTCCGATGCGCTGCCGGTATTGCCATAATCCGGATACCTGGCGGGCTGAGGGCGGCCAATGGATGAGCCCGGAAGAAATTCTTCAGACGTACAAGCGCAATGAAGCGTTTTACCGCGGCGGCGGCATTACCGTGACCGGCGGCGAACCGTTAGGGCAGACTGCGTTTGTCAGGGAATTGTTTGCGGCGGCCAAGCAAGCCGGCATTCATACATGTCTGGATACATCGGGAATTTTGTTTGATCCGGAGCATCCGGAAAGGGTGGATGCTCTCTTGTCTGTCACGGATCTTGTCCTTCTAGATCTCAAGCAGATCGATCCCGAGTGTCATCGCTGGCTGACAGGACAGGACAATGCCCGCATTCTTGCTTTTGCCCGCTATTTGGATGTTAAGCAAATTCCGGTCTGGATTCGGCATGTTTATGTCAATGAGGAAATCAATCCGCCGGCGCAGCTGTTTGCGCTGGGAGAATTCCTCGGTTCGCTGCATAACGTAAAAGCGGTTGATGTTCTGCCCTATCATACAATGGGCAAAAGTAAATATGAACAGCTGGGGCTGGCTTATCCCTTGGATGGGATTCCTCAGGCCACGATGGAGCAGGCCCGTCAGGCAAGAAGTGAAATTCTGAAAGGGATGCGCGAAGTCCGCCGCAAAGAGAAAGCAGCAAATTCCACGAAATCCAGCGAGGGATGCTGAAAATTCCCATCGCGGTATTTGATGTTGATTCAATAAAGAGGAAGGACAGGGGATACAGCGTCAAGCTGAACCCGGTTCTTCCTCTTTTTTATCTATTAGGAAATTGCATCAAAACGGGCAGTGAATTCAAATGAGTTG
>ERZ1108168.257-NODE-257-length-49458-cov-13.597029_pt1 | contig 49458 bp, 40 predicted proteins | sample MGYA00403704_ERZ1108168 | MGnify/ENA primary metagenome ERZ1108168 (study PRJEB35170, sample SAMEA104062421) | human gut metagenome | biome: human gut; feature: human-associated habitat; material: faeces | place: Denmark | collected 2012-06-12 ...
AGTCTATTCTCTGACCTTTTTATTTTTTCCTGCTTTCTTATGCGTTACAGCCCCTATGCCGTTCCAGTCGATGTTTTGAATCAGATTGGAGTTCTGATCCAAAATACGTTGCTAAAGGATTAACAAATACACCTGTCAGGCAATCAGCGATTTATCAATCATCAGTTAAGTTCAATTTACGAATTATGCTTTCAAAAAAGACATGACCTATGCCAGATCATGTCTTTTTACGCTGTAAACTAGTTGCGTCTTATTTATATATCTCCCGTCGATGTCCTATGCTTAACGCTAGAATAATTAATTCGTTGTCTTGGATCATACAAATTAAACGGTAATCTCCTATCCGATAACGCCATTGACCACTCCGGTTTGCAGTAAGTCCTTTTCCGTGCAGACGGGGATTCGGAGAATCAATGAGATATTTTTCAATCCATGCTTTAATCATCTGTTGCGTATAACGATCTAACTTCCTGAACTCTTTATCAAATCTTGGAGTTGTTTGTATGTTGTATTTCATAGATCTAATTCCCGCCATAGCTTAGAAATAGGTTCGCTTTTTTTGCCTTTTTTAACATATTCTTCATAGGCTTCTTCTGCTACTGCGATATCGTATTCGTCCTCAATTTTTTCAAATAAGGCTTTTTTGAAGGCTTCAGCCAAAGACATTCCATGCAATGCTGCATAACTATCAGCCAATTTCCGTTCTTCATCGTTCATATGAATTGAGAATGCCATCTTTACCACCTCTTTTCAACTATATTATACTATACTATAATATAGTCGTCAAGCTGAGCAATCTTGCCTATGAAACATAATTCAATCTTCCACAATGTATTATATTAATGGTCTTAATCATATTATGATTATATTTCCTGGATACGCCTAATTTTTCCTGTTTTAATCGCTTTCATTTTTTTACAACGAAACTATCTATTATAATAGAATAAAAAGGCGGTGGAGGGTAAGTTATGAATAAAGTGAATGACAGTTCAGATGATCAATGCTTTCAAGGAACTAAAGGAATATTTTATTCAGTAAATCTAATGAAAAAAGTAATTTTATGCTGGGTTATCATCATGATTTCTCTTTTAGGTGGCTGCAAGACCATAACAAAGGATGAACCTCTTTCCAGGAATATGCCTGTGGATCAAATCGAAACAGACTATCAGGTATCATCATTTCAGTTAGATGATAGTAAGATATTGGAATACAGGGATGTTTATCACAACAATTTAAGTGTAGTTGAATTAGAAGATCATGAAGCCTATTCTGTTTCAACGCATTTATATTTAATGGATTTAAAGAGCAAAGAAATAACAGAAGTCACAGCTATTAATAGAGGTAATGATGAGGGTAGAATTTGGAATTTTATAGAATTATCAGATAAGTCATATTTATATACGAATGTTACTTATACAGGGTTGTCTGATTTCACCTTCATGGATTTTGAAGTAATCCATTTAAAAGAGGGCGACAAAAAGATTATCACAAAAGGCAGCGTTGATAATATTTATGAATTACCAGAATTTACGGTCGATAAGGATTCAATTTACATTTCCGTTTCTTCTTATGATGATGCGCAGGATAAAACCGAGGGGAAATATAGAATTGAATTATGGAAATTCGACGCCAATACTTGTGAGAAAATCATTTCCAGCACAGGGGGATATCATGTTAGCGAGCATGATCATTATAGCTTAGATGATGAATGTGAATTTTTATTTGATCAAAAGATCCATGTTAATAACAATAAAATTTATTTTATTACAGGGAATAGTGATCAAACAACGATGAATAAAATTGAAAAGGGCCGCATATCAAAAACACCTTTAACAGAAAAGCTAGTTAATGCAGCTCCATTAGGGAATAAAATATTAATCACGGAATGGCTTAAGAATACCGCTGAGCCAGATGCTTTAATATCGTATGTACTGGAAGATCACGGGGCGAAATATGATTTGAAGACAACGTTAAGATTAGAAAATTATTGTGTCTTAGAGAAAGGCATTGTTGGTTTTTATAATGGAGAAATTGTGATCTTGAAAGATTTAGGGGATAGAATTGGAATGACCGCTGTCCCAGAACTTAATGGGGGTATTTATTTCCGAAAGGTGGATGAAAATTCTGTATTAGTTTTTGATCATAATGGAACCTGTTATAATCTGACAGTGAAATAGTTGTGGCGATGAATATAGAAAAATACAGGGATAAGGGAAGGATTGCGTACCATAGTGAAAAAAGAAATTCTGTATACCAGTAAAAACTTTTGCATAATCTCAGAAATTATAATGGAAAACTCTGTGCCAAAATGGAAATCTTGCTGGCGGTGCAGGAGAAAGTGTAATTTATGTCGATCCGGAAACAGACAAGCGCTATGTTGAAGAATCAGCGAACACGACGTTCTGCTTGATGGCAGCTTTGAAAACGGCATAAGCGGAGCCATAGCGAAGGAATTAGGCTTGAAGTATGTTCCGGGAATCTACGTTGAAATTTCCAATGTGGGAACAACGGCCGGATCGCAGGAAACAGCGCTTTAAATCAAAAATAAACTTGAATCAGCCATGAAGAATCCAGAAAGCGGAAGCTCCAAGGTTTTCTTTGTGGGGATTGGCAAGTTCTCAGACTGAATTCCTTTACTCTAATGCGCGTGAACCGTGCAAGAACTGGCATTTCCCGTGAGGTCTTCCGATTCAATCAGAGAAGCAGATTTGAGAAACATCCAAGCGAACAGGGATGTTTCTCAAAGAAGGAAGCTGACGATTTTGTTTTTTTAAGTTTATTATGAATTGATGCGCTTTCGCTGGTAAGAAGCAGGAATACCCGCTTTCCTCCGCAGCTTGGCGATTAACTGCCGGGAACACTGAATCTGTTTTTCCTGCAGCTGCATCATGATCTGTAAGTCACTAAGCGGAAAATCCGGTGATTCCTGGGCAATTACTGTGCGGATTTGTGAAATAAGTTCATCCTGACTGAGATCGTTCGCGCTAAAGGACGCAAACAACATGTCAATGGGAAGCAGCTTTCCTTCAAATAAGAAATATTTATCGTGAACAGCCCGCGTAATTGTGGAAGGATGCAGCCCCAGCTTCTCCGCAATTTCTTTTTTCTGACATGCCCGTAGGGGCTGATGATGAATTAACGCGTTTTCCTGGATCAGAAGCAGCTCATTCATGATCAAACTCAAGGTCAGATTGCGTTGGGACAGGGCGTCGAGAAAGAAGCGTGCTTCCTGCAGCGCCTGCCGCAAGGCGGGCGGCGGTTGCTGATCCAGGCTCAGGTTCGGTTCTTCAATACTTTCCAAGATGCAGTGATGATCCTCCACCCGCACCTCAAACTCCGGCAAAATCCACTGCACATTCGCTGCTTCATAGCTTGCGCAGGGTGCGGGAGAACATTCCTGAAGCTGATGAAAATAATTTAAAATTTCAGAAGGACTGCATGTCATTTTTACGGCGGCTTTTTGCCAGTCATGAGTTAGGATTTCAGCTTCACAAACAGTTAAAAATTCGATCGCTTTCTGATAACCAAAACGCTGCAGCTGTAAAATCAAGCATTCCTGCGCATTCCTTGCCCCCACCCCAGCCGGTTCCAGCTGCTGCAGCCAGCTTAAATGCCGTTCCAAGACAGGCAGCGGAACATGAAATGTCTGAGCTAAATCCTGCAGAGAGTCGTCAAGGAAACCTTGATCATTCAGCGATTCGATTAAAATCTGACAGATATGCTTCTGAATCGGCTGTTTCAGATTGGATAGCTGTCCGCAGAGGTCTGCTTTTAAAGAGGTTGGCGATGAGGTAAAGTTCAGCCAGTCACTCTGAATTGTTCGTAAGTAAGGATTGTTTTTCTGCCTAAGCCGCAGCTGACGCATCAACTCGGCCCGATTCCATGTCAGAACCTGAAGCGATTTTTCCATCGCCTGCGTATAGTGAAGTTCCAGTTTTGGCTGCGGACGAAGTGTGACCGAGGTTTTCATAGCGTTCTCCTTTCTCTTGAATGTCAGGCTGTTAAAAGTGGAATTCATGGAAAATAATGGTTCTATAAAAGATTACCTTTCCTTGAATAACAATTGATTCGTGCTTCTGAAATGATTATACTAAATTTAAAGTAAAACTTACATGACGCTTTAAAGGAGATGCGATGAGAGAAAATCAGCTCACAGTCCAGAATCAGATTTTATCCTTGTTAAAGTCCGAGGAATTAAATGAAAAGCAGGCGGATCATTTCACTGCCGCCTGGTTGGCCCAGAAACTGAATTACAGCCGCAACTTTATCAGTCAGCTGCTGAACGATTTAATCGACCAGCGGCTGTGTGTCAAAATCAATACTCGTCCGGTGTATTATTTCAGCCGAGAACGTCTGCTTCATCAGGGCTATGCGATCCCTGAAACGCTCAGCGTATTTACAAGCTGGCAGCAGCTGAACATGTATAAGCTGCGGAAAGAGAACGATGTGTTTGATCGGCTTGTCGGGCGAAACGGGAGCCTTTCCTATGCCATCGAACAAGCGAAAGCCGCGATTACCTATCCGCCGCAAGGCTTGCCTATGCTTTTGACCGGAGCGACGGGAACCGGAAAAAGCTACCTGGCCCGCTTAATGTATCAATACGCCTGCCAACAGGGAACTTTGAGCAAAGACAGTCCCTTCGTTACGATCAACTGCGCTGAATATGCGGATAATCCGGAATTGTTCCTGACGCATTTGTTCGGGTATAAAAAAGGGGCATACACTGGTGCGGACAGCGACCGGCAGGGATTTTTGGCAGCGGCGGACGGCGGCGTTTTGTTTCTGGATGAAGTTCATGCGCTGAAACCGGAATGTCAGGAAAAGATATTCTTGTTTTTGGATCAAGGAATTTATCATATGATTGGTGATAACGAAACCTGGTATTCCAGTCATGTCCGCGTATTGATGGCCACCACGGAAAATCCGCAGGAAATCCTGCTGAAAACATTACTGCGGCGAATTCCAATTCACGTGCAGCTGCCAGATTTGGAGCATCGGCCTTTATCAGAAAAGCGGGAGCTGATCGTTACCCTGTTTCATAAGGAACAAAAGAAGCTGGACTGCACGGTATTAATCAGCGACTTGGCTTATCATACGTTGGAATCCGTGCATTACTCAGGCAATGTCGGAGAGCTGGAAAATGCAGTCAAGGTCAGCGTTGCCAATGCCTTTCTGCGCAGAAAAGCACAATCACTGGAAATTCATATTCACGATTTGCCGGCTGGCCTGACTTCAGCGATTACCTATGACCTGCTTCAATGCTCTGATCAGACACTGCATCCGCTGCATGCGGTTGTGCCGCAGATTTGCAATGTGAGCAGCTATGAGGTATTCAACCATGCGCTGCTGCACAGCTTCCACAGCTACAAACAGCGCCAGATGAGCTTTGACAGTTTTCTGGCTGTAGCCTATACCAAACTGGAAACCTATGCGGATACCTTGATTCAGGATCGCTGGATTACGCCGCAGCAGGAGATATTCCGCAATTTATCCAGTTTGATTTTAACGCTGAGTGTTTCCCACTCTCCCCGCCGGCAGCTGTCCAACAATTCAATCAAGATTCTGGCTCGTTATTTGGCTGACGCTGCCCGTCAGCGTCAGCAGGAATTTTCCTTGAATGCTGAGGAGAAGGAAAGCGTGGAAGCCTTTCTGCAGCTGATCCTGCAGCGGTATCCGTTGGAAGCCCGTCAGATCCGCAAGATTCTGGATCTGGCTGTCAATACTCTGTCCTTCACTTCCACGCTGCTGCCTACCTTGGATCTGTTTATCTTTATGCAGTATTTCAGCCGGGATCTGCAGCGAGCCTCCATTCCTGTTGTAATTCTGGCGCATGGCTATGCGGTTGCCAGCGGCATGGCCGAGGTTGGCAATCAGCTTCTGCGGACGCAGATGTTTGATGCAATCGATATGCCGGCAGATTGCCGCTTTGACGATGTCACAGCCCGGTTGAACGAATACATTGACTCCCTGGAAGGTTGCTTGGAGCTGATTGTTCTGGTCGATATGGGATCGCTGGAAAATATCAGCGACGCTTTAGGCACTCAACGCACGATGAACATCGGCATTCTCTCTAATGTGTCAACCAAGCTGATGCTGGACATCGGTTCGATGATCATGGAAGGAACGCGTTCATTAAAAGAAATTCTCAAAGAAGCCAGGTTGCGCAGCGTTCATCATTACGAAATCCTGGAGAACCAACAGAAGCCTAATGCCATTGTGGCCGTCTGTTCAACCGGAATCGCCACGGCGGAAAAAGTGCTGGCTTTGTTTCAAAACAGTCTGCCCGCTTCAGTTAAGGTGGAATTAATTCCCGTAGACTATTCCTCGCTCAATCAGGGGCGGATCACCAGCTTGACGGCCCAGTATCATATTCTGCTAATTGTCGGCACCCTGGATGCATCGGTGGCGGGAATTCCTTTTGTATCCGTGGAAGAATTGATCGATCAGAAAAATATGGACGCGCTGGATCAATGCCTGAAAGGCATTCTATCTCAAGATCAGCTGCATGTTTTCAAACGGAAGATCATCAAGAATTTCTCCATGGAAAACCTGATGAATTATCTGACGATTCTCAATCCCAACCGGATATTAATATACGTCGAGGAAATTCTGGATCAGATTCAGGAGAAACGCCAATGCAGTTTCAGCGGCCGCACGATCATCGGCTTGTATCTGCATATCAGTTGTTTGATCGAACGGCTGGTGATCGGCAAGGCGCCGGCGCAGTATCCGGATCTGGAAACCTTCACATACAGCCAAACTGATTTTATTCGTACCGTTCAGGACAGCTTTGCTTCTGTCTGCAAGGCATACAACATCGTGCTGCCGGTCAGTGAAATCGGGTATCTGTACGATTATATTGAACAGGGCAGTGTCGCGGAAAACCCAGACAGTGTCGCAGTCCGCGGTCAGCCGGATTTCTTCGCCGAAGATTAACCTAATTTAACCGCCGAAATCAAGAAAAAGGATGAACTTTACCGAAAAAGGAAGAAAGTTCGTCTTTTTTTATTGCAAGACTGAAAAAAATGGCAGGTTGCCATGAAAATTGCTAAGAAGAGGGCAGAACGATCAGAAGGAGGTGGAAACAAGAATGATTAAATTATTGCGGGTAGACGACAGGCTGATTCATGGTCAAGTGGCAACCACCTGGACGAAAACGCTGCAGGCAGATTCCATCATCGTCGCCAATGATGAAGTCATTCACAATGAGCTTCAGATTATCGCGCTGAAGCTGGCGGTACCCGCGGGGATGAAGGTGGCGATCCGCAGTGTCGATGACGCAATCGCATTGCTTCAAAATCCAAAGGCCCGGCCGATGAAGATCTTTGTCGTCGTCAATCATCCGCGGGACGCTTTGCGGATTGCCGCGGCAGTTAGGGAAACCGTGGAGGGGATCAACATCGGGAATTACTACGGAAGCAAACAACTGCGGACTGAGGAAAAAATCAAACTCGACCGCAATATCTATCTCGACCCGGAAGACGTGGATACGTTAAAGAAAATCTGCGCGCTGGCGATTGAATTTACAATACAGATGGTACCGCATGAACCGAAGAAAAAGGTCAGCGACTGTCTGCAGCACCTGGGATGTTAAGGAGGAATGAAATATGATGATCGTCCAAGGTTTGTTAGTGGCATTGGTATTCTATGTTATTAGCTTGCTCTCATTATCATGGTGTGCCAATCCAATGCTGGATCGTCCGATTGTATTAGGTCCGTTAGTCGGCCTGGTGCTCGGTGATCTCCAACAGGGAATTTTACTCGGAGCTTCAATTGAACTGATCTTCTTAGGTGTTGCCAGCATTGGACCGTCGATGCCAGCAAATGCAGGGTTAGGCGGAACGATTGCCACGGCATTCGTTATTCTAACCGGCGCGGAAATGGAAGTGGCGCTGGCTCTCGCCGTGCCGATTGGCTTGCTTGGTGTCTTCACCTTTGAATTACAGAAGTTAATTACAGCCAGCTTCCTGCCGATGTTTGATCGTTTTGCTGAAACTGGCAATACCAAGGGTTATGACCATGCCATCTTATGGGTGTCGGCTTTAGTTTATTGTTTCCAAGCATCGCTGGTCTTTCTCTGCATTGCTTTTGGAACCCATTCGATCGATGTGCTGCTCGCTGCGATTCCAGCTCCGATTATTGACGGTATCAAAGTGGCAGGCGGGATGCTTCCTGCTGTTGGGCTAGGAATCCTTACGATTATGCTTTTAGGGAAGAAAGGCGCATTCCTGTATTATCTGCTTGGCTTCGTCCTCGTTATCTTCTTTAACGTTTCCACGACTGCCGTAGCCTTAATTGCCTTTATTCTGGCGGGTATTGAACTTTACCGGGAACTTGACTTCCAGGCGCTGATCAAACTGAAACAGCCTGCGGCGGAAACAACTGAAAAAGAGGAGGAATTCTTTCTATGAATAAAAATTTACAAGCTTATCCAAAAGAAGAAGCCGCCGCTTTAAAACGGATGTATTGGCGTTCTAACTTTCTGGAATCCTGCTTCAACATGGTTCGGCTGCAAGGCTTGGGTTTTGGCTTCGCAATGATTCCAATGCTTCAATATTATTATAAGGATAATCCTGAAGGACTGAAGGCTGCGATGATTCGGCATTCTCAGTTTTTCAATACCTGTCCCAATGTCGCCACCTTTAACTTAGGCGTAGCTGCGGCAATGGAAAAGGAAGCGGCATCCAATCCAAACTTTGATCCCGCCGCGATCAACTCTGTCAAGACCGCGCTGTTAGGCCCAACCGCGGGAATCGGCGATGCAATTTTCTGGGTTGTCCTGCGCACGCTAGCTGCCGGTATCGGTATTTCCTTGGCGCAGACAGGGTCTGTCTTAGGTGCGATCGTGTTTGTCCTGTTGATCAATGTGCCAAGCTTTATCGGCCGTTGGTATTTGGAAATTGCAGCTTATACGACAGGAACCAAGCTGGTTCAGAAAATGGATGAAAGCGGTCTGATCACGCTGATTTCCAAAGCCGCCGGGATTGTTGGTCTGACAATGGTCGGGGCAATGGTCGCTTCCAACGTCAGCTTATCTACACCGCTGACCTTGAATTTTGGCAATGTTCCGTTTGAGCTGCAGAGTGCCTTTGATATGATTATGCCCGGTTTCCTGCCGCTGATGCTTTCCTTACTGGTCATCGTGCTGCTGCGCAGGAACGTCAAAGCTAACTGGATTATTATCGGAATGATGGTCGTCGCCATTGCGGGGCGGTTTATCGGGATCTTGTAACAATGCGGAAGTTCTTAATCGCAACCCACGGCACAATGGCCGCCGGGATTCAGAATGCGCTGCAGATCATTACCGGCGACACTCAGCGGCTGGCGGTGATCAATGCCTTTGTCGGTGCGGAAAATCCGAGTGATCTTATCCAAGCCTATTTTCAAAATCAAGATGAACAGGATGAAATCATCATTCTTACCGATCTGCCTGGCGGCAGCGTGAACCAGTTATTGATTCATTATTTGAAACGGCCGCATACGCATCTGGTCAGCGGCATCAACTTAAGTCTGGTTTTGGCGTTAGTACTGGATCCGCAGCAGACTGATACTGCAGCCATGATCCGTGAAGCGATTGATGCCAGCCGGGAACAGATCTTATATATCAATGAGAAGGTGAAACAGATCAATGCGGATCTGAGCACGATCTTCTAAACAGGTTGAGGAAGCTGAAATTCAGGCATAGAATAGAATTAAGAGCGCAGAAAGGAAAATGAAAATTATGAAAAGTTATCGCAGTCACCGGATTGTGACAGAAACTGAAATTGTTGATGGTTGGCTGAGTGCGGATGAACAGGGGAAGATTGCGGCGATTGAGGCATCGCCTTCAGGTGAACCGATGCTCGATTATCAAGATCACTGGTTGTTTCCTGGATTGATCGACCCCCATCTGCATGGCTTCATGGGATGGAATGCTTCGAAAACAACCGATCCTAACCAGATTCTCCGCATGGCGGACGCGTTGTTATGGGCGGGGGTGACGGCCTGCGTGCCTTCCTGTATTTCTTCCGGCTTTATGCTGGAAAACGTTAAAGCGCTGCATGCGGCAAAGGCTGCTCAGAAGCAGGGGGCAGAGATTTTGGGATTATATATGGAAGGCCCTTTCTATAATCCTGAATACAATGGCGGAACGCCGATTGAAACGTTTGAAAAACCAACGCTGGAAAGAGCCATGGAATATTTTGAAGCGGCTGACGGAGACTTAGTCAGTATGGGTTTGGCTCCGGAGCTGTCAGGATCGATGGAAGTGATTCGTGAATTAGGCGGGCGAGGCGTGCGGATGGGCATTGCGCATACCGGCGCGGATTATAGCCAGACAATCGCGGCGATTGACGCTGGCTGCCAAATGGCAACGCATTCGTTCAACGCGATGCGCGGATTACATCACAGAGAGGTTGGCGTTACCGGTGCGATTCTCCTTGATCCGCGGATTTACAATGAAATCAACTGCGACTTGATCCATGTCTGTCCGCAGATGATTGAGATCCTGCTGAGAATGAAATCCTGGGATAAGATTCTGATGATGACCGATAACGACAGTATGACCGGCATGCCGGCGGGAGATTATCAGATTGACGGGGTGATTGAACGGCTGGAGTCCAGCGGAAAAATCGTGCTGGAGGACGGAACGATCTACGGAAGCGGCCGAACACTGCTGCAGGATGTGTTCAACCTGATTGATGAGCTGCATCTGCCGGTGCCGCAGGCCGTGGCGATGGCTTCGCTGAATGCGGCGGTGTTCTTAGATCAGCAGGACCGAATCGGATCGCTGAGAAAGGGAAAACAAGCAGATTTTATTGTGGTCAATGATGAACATCAATGCTTAGCGACTTATCAGAAAGGAATTCAGGTCTGCCGTATTGAAGATCGAGCGCGACTTGCCAATCCTGAATTCATGAAGTACAAAGTCGCTTGAGTAAAAGTCAGTCTTGATCAGACAGGCAAACTCCCTTACAGATATCATTCAATTTTAAAAAGGAACGGCATGACTGCCAGCGAGGCAGTAACTTACCGTTCCTTTTATCTTGACCAAGGTTCGTTTTAATAGTTAGGATCAGAATTCATTCGGCATAAGCCAAAAAAACGAATCAGCCGGCGATTCCTTGATCATTCCGGTTTGTTCTGATTGTAAAGTATACGGAAATCTCCCACCGGCATCGGTTTGCCAAACAGATATCCCTGGCCTAAGCGGCATTGCAGTTGCAGCAGCATCGCCCGCTGAGCTTCGGTTTCTACGCCTTCGGCAATGACGCTGACGCCCAATTGGTGACACATTTGAATGATACTGGCAACGATGATCTGATTCTGGGCAGAATCCGCCAGGCCTTGAATTAGGCTGCGGTCCAGCTTCAAAACATCGAAGTCAGCGACGGTCAGCAGGCTCAGGTTGGTATATTTGGTTCCGAAGTCATCCAATGAAATCCTTAACCGCAGCCGCTTCAGCGACTGAATGATCGAACGCAGCGTTGCTTTTTCCAGCTCGCCGACCGTTTCCGTGATTTCGATTTCTATTAAGCCGGGATCGAAATCATACTGGGAAAGAATCTTTTCCACTTCCAGCGCCATGTTGTCTTCCAACAATGTAATCCGTGAGAAATTGAGTGAGAGCACAACGGCGTCTTTGCTTTCATGCTGACGTCGCTGCTGAATGCGGCAGACTTCATTCAGTACAAAGAAGTCAATCATGCGGATCAGATGTTCTTTTTCAAGGCCCGGCACAAAGCGTGATGGAGGCATGATTCCCAGCTGCGGATGCAGATAGCGGATCAAAGCTTCGCCGCCCAGAATCCGCCCGCTTTTAAGATCCGCCTTCGGCTGGATATAGACAAGGAAACGATTTTCTTGGAGCGCTTCTTTTAACCGCTGCAGGGATTGAGGATGATAATGCTTGGTCACGGTTTCCGTTGTTTTATAATAATTTTGCTTAGCGATGATCATCAGCTGATTGGCATGGCTCAGCAGGCTGTTGATGTCCGCTTCATCCTCACTCCAGCTGCCGCCCAGGGAAACACCGTTGAGAATTAACGTGAACGCTTTTTTCAGCCGGGCTAGACTTTGCTGGAAGTCGGCATGCGTAATTTTTTCATAAACTGCGATAAACTCGTCGCCGCCCAGACGAAACAGCTGATCGGTACAGGCTTGCAGCTTTAGAATGCGGGCGACTTCGACCAGAACCTGATCCCCATAATGATGACCATATAATTCGTTGAGTTCCTTCAACCCATTGACATCGAAGACGGCAACTCCCGCTTGAGCCGGCGGATTCTGCTGCCAGTTTTCCAGTAATTGAACATACTGATTGCGGTTATACAAGCCGGTCAGCGGATCCCGGTAACTCATGAACCGCAGTTTTTCCACCGCCTGATATTTCATCAGTTCGCTGACTAGGAAAGTGGCCAGAGATTGGGCGAAGCTTAAATCCTGACCCTGGGCTGTCGAATTGATGATTACGCAGCAGCCGAGAATCTGATCTTGGCAAAGCAGCGGAACCGCCAGCAGTGAATGCAGTCCCAGACGCATAAAACTGCGCGCCAGTTCTGCATTCTGACTCTTCATCAGATCCATATCCAGCAGCACAAAATCGGAATGCGTATGAAAATAGGCGCAATCTGGTCCGAATAATGTTGCTGTCAAGGCCGTCCAGGTTTCAGCCAGTCCCGACAGCGAAGGCCCAGGCCACTCATGCAGAGAATGGGACTCGCCGGTAAAGCTGAGCAGGGTACGTTCCGCTTTATAATAATGACCGATATCAGCAAGACAAAGCTTTATGGCTTCGGTCATGGACTGAGCCACGACGATGCGGCGAACACTGCTCAGCAAAGCATTGCCGCGTTCCAGCTGCAGCGACAGCTCTTTACTTAAATGATTGTGTTCGGCGATGTCCATCGCAAATTCCATGCGCGCTGTCCGGCCCTGCCACTGAATCAGCTTATCCTTGACGATGAAGTCCCGGTTCATCAATTCATTGGTGTGCTCCCAGACATAATACTCATTGAATTTCAGCTTGCTGTTGGTGCAGAACGGACAGGGGGAATCCCGTCCCTGCAGCACCGCATAGCATTTTTTGCCGATATAATCATCAATGATGTTGAGATCCTCTTTAATCGTGCGGTTGATAAACAGCAGCTCATAGGTATTAGGGTCGCTGACATAGATCACGTCGTTCAGCTCTTCCAGCAGCTGTGAGGTCAAATGCTCCTCCAGCTCCGGGATGATCGAAACATCCGGCGCCGTGTCCGGCTGATCGTCAATCTTGGTATTGTTAACCTTCCAGCTTTCCTGCTTCATCGACGGCAGATAGAACTGGACCTGGTTTTTCCCCTGACGTTTGGATTGATACAGCGCGATATCAGCGTTTTGATAAAGCTTGTAAAAATAAGTGCCGTCTTTGGAATAAAAAGAAACGCCGACGCTGCAGGAGATGCTGCCGGAAAACAGGGCGGCGACGGCCTGACTCAGCTGTTCTGCTTTCTCTTTGACGATCTGTTCCGTTCGGCAGTTTTTCATAAAGATCGCAAATTCATCGCCGCCGATCCGCCCTAATACGTCGTCGGCGCGGAAAACCTCGCGGATCTGCCGGGCGATGCGGGCCAGAACCTGATCCCCATAGAGATGCCCAAAGGTATCGTTGATATGCTTGAACTCATCAATATCCAGAATCAGAAGCGCATGCAGCGCCTGCGGATGACTTTCCAGGACAGACTGAATCTGCGCCTCCGTGGAGCCTTTGTTAAGCAGTCCGGTCAGGGAATCCCGCTGGGACTGATACTGCAGAATCAGTTCATGGCGTTTCTCCTTGTCAATGTCGCGGATAAAAAACAGCACTTTCAAATGCGCGGTAGCCGGATCCTGAATAATATGCGCGGTGGTTTCCACCCAGACCATTTGCCGTTTTTCTGAAAGCCGGCGGTACTGCAGCGTGATCTCGCGATGATTCTGACCGTAGGCGGATTTGATCGCTTCCCGGCTGAAGGCCTTAAGGAAGGCTTTCCGCTCATCCGGATGAATCTGCTGGCGGGCGACGTTCTTTTGAAATTGATCGTAAGGGGTCTGGACGGCCTCGCTGATCAAAAAGCTCCATTCGCCGCTGATTTTTTCGACAAGGTTGTCGCAGAGATTGATCTCGATCATTAAGCAGGCCCCGGCGGCGATTGCCTGGCGGTACTGCTGTTCCTTGGCATAAGCCAGTTCAGCGTCCTTCTGCAGCGTGACATCTTCAAGAATGCCGACAGCCTGCTCCTGGGATCCGTATTCATTGTGCAGCACAGTCAATGTCAGCTGGGTCCAATGATAGATTCCATCATGACCTCGGGTTTTGATCAGGCTGCCGGCATGATTCTCGCCCTGCCGCAGCTGACTGAAGACCATAAGAAAAGCTTCGCTGAACTGCGGCTGAATGTAGCCCTGTTCAATGAAAAATTCAGGATTAGCCGGCTGGGATGGAAAATCATAGCGTTCGCAGGCCTGCGGACTTCCGGTAATTTCATTTTTCTGGATATTGTAATCGAATACAAGACAGCCAGTTTGATCCAGAAGGGCCTGGAACCGTTGATCGTTGGCTTGGCTTTGGAGTGCCTGCTGCTTGTCGGCGGTGATATCCACAACGACGCAGTTGATTGTCTGAAGACTGCCGGTTTGGGCAAACGCGGCATAGATCAATAGATACTGAACACCAGATCCGCCGTTCAGCCGCAGCTGAAATTTCAAACCCGGTTTTCCAGCGGCAAAGGCTTCCTTGATCTGACGCAGGACACGCTTGTGATCTTCCTTTGGAATCAGCCGGCTTAGTTCATTATGAAAGGTGCTGCGGATCTGATCGGCACTTCGCTGAAGAATCCCATAGAACCGCAGATTCGCATACAGCAGCGTCAGCGCGTCGTCCACCTGGACCAGACAAATACCGCCGGGCAGATGATCGGTCAGCATCGCCATTTCCGCATTTCGCTGCTGCAGAGTATTCAGCTCTGACTGCAGTTCGCTCTGACGAAGCATCGCCGCTTGAATGTCGGAAAAAAAGATCAGCACTGCGATTCGGCCCTGATCGGTCAAAAAGCGGAAACCCCGGCACTGCCGCCATAAAACGGAACGGTCCCGGCGGGTTAAACGCAGTGTAAGTTCAAATTGATTGGCTTGCTGAAGCGCTTGGCGGGCCTGGGCTTTAGCCGGGCCGACGTCGTCGGGATAAAGAAGCAGATCCAGTTGTCCCTGGCATTGCAGATAAAATTCATCATAGGTGAAGTTCAAGGCTTTTAACAAAGAGGAGCTGATATAGAACAACGGCAGGTTCTCTTCCCAATAAACACCGACCGTTTCCTGATCGATCGCAACTTCCAGCATTGTAAATGAAGGCTGCGGAGCACTGACGCCGGCATTGGGCAGCTTTAAGGCTGAAGGCAGATCCAGATCCAGCAGCAGGACCGAAAACCGCGGCGTTTCCGCTTCCAGACGCAGCTGAATCCGGATCGCGGGACGGTCAGGATAGCCGAGCTGAAAAGCAGCGAACAAAACGCACAGGCGCGGCTGCTTCCGCACAACCTCAATGTGAATCCAATGCAGCGAAACGGGCTGCGGAGTTTGACGGTAATAGCGGTTCAGCCAAAGCAGAAGATCTTCGCGGCCCAGCGCCGTTTCCCGATCGACGCCGCGGCACAGCAGTGTTTCGCTTAAGACCGTTTTAAACGACTTGAGATCCCGCTGAAGCAATACTGCCTCGGCCGTTTTTTTAAAGAACTCACTGATTCTAAAAGTGGGATTTTCCATTCTATCCTACCTCGTTTTCAATTTCATATCCGTATTTTATCATCATAAGAATAGCATAACCTCAGGCGGAAAACCAGCAAGCGGCGAAAAACAAAACAGAAATGAGAGAACCGCGGAAAAGGTTCAAAATCAGGCTGCTTTTCAGATCGCTTCGAAAGGCGCAAACCGCCGTTCGTTTCCTGGAAAGCTTGGGAAAAAGCTGAGTCAATAACAAAAAAACCGCCCGAAGGCGGAAAGACTTACTTCTGCTTGTGTACCAGATCGTCGATCAGGCCGTAATTCTTCGCTTCCTCAGCACTGAAATACCGGTCGCGATCGCTGTCCTCGGAAATTTCCCTCAGGCTGCGGCCAGTATCCGCTGCCAGCAGGGTGTTGAGCCGTTGGCGGATCTGGAGAATATGCTCGGCGGCGATCTTCACATCAGCGGCTTGTCCCTGAACCCCGCCTAAGGGTTGATGGATCATGATTTCACTGTTGGGCAGGGCGAAGCGTTTGCCGCGGGTGCCTCCGGCTAACAAAACGGCTGCCATGCTGGCGGCCATGCCCATGCAGATGGTGGAAACATCGCAGCGAATTAAGCGCATTGTATCATAAATCGCCAAACCGGCGCTGACGCTGCCGCCAGGGGAATTGATATACAGCTGAATATCCTGACCTGAGCGGGAGGCCAGATATAAAAGCTGGGCGCACAGGTTGCCGGATACCGTATCGTCGATCGGTGCGGTCAGCAGGATGATCCGCTCTTTCAGCAGGCAGGAGATCAGATCGTAAGCCCGCTCGCTGCGGGCGGACTGTTCAATAATCGTAGGAATTAAGGTCATGGAGAAGACTCCTTTCCTTTTACAGTATGCCAGAATTCAGCCCGTCAATACTTGGGAATCAAAAAATTGTAAAGCAATCGTGAAAATGGCTAAGTGAAGTCATTCACAATTGACATTTAACGCCTTAAACACTATAATTAAGTCGTGTCATAAGGAGGTCTATAAAATGACAGTAAAAGTTGCGATTAATGGTTTTGGACGCATCGGACGTCTTGCTTTCCGCCAGATGTTTGTTGCCGAAGGTTATGAAGTTGTAGCCATCAACGATCTGACAAGCCCTAGAATGTTAGCTCATCTGTTGAAATATGATTCAGCTCAGGGCCCTTTCACAGGCCATACCGTTGAAGCGAAGGAATCTTCAATCGTCGTTGACGGACATGAAATCGAAATCTATGCTAAGGCTGATGCGAAAGAACTGCCTTGGGGTGAACTGGGTGTCGATGTTGTTCTGGAATGCACAGGCTTCTATACATCGAAAGCGAAGGCTTCCGCTCATATCGAAGCTGGCGCTAAGAAAGTCGTTATTTCCGCTCCTGCTGGAAACGATCTGCCGACCGTTGTCTTCGGCGTTAACGAAGACGTTCTGACAAAGGAAGACACAGTTATTTCCGCTGCTTCCTGCACGACAAACTGCTTAGCTCCAATGGCGAACACATTGAACAAATATGCTCCAATCGTCAGCGGTATCATGACCACAGTTCATGCTTACACAGGCGATCAGATGACTCTGGACGGCCCTCAGCGCAAAGGGGATCTGCGTCGTGCCCGCGCGGCTGCCATCAACATCGTTCCAAACAGCACAGGTGCTGCGAAGGCGATCGGTCTGGTTATTCCAGAACTGAACGGCAAGCTGATCGGTTCGGCTCAGCGTGTACCGGTTCCGACAGGTTCAACAACTCTGCTGGTTGCGGTTGTTAAGGGCAAAGACGTCACAAAAGAAGGCATCAATGCTGCCATGAAGGCTGCGGCTAACGCTTCTTTCGGTTATACTGAAGAAGAACTGGTTTCCAGCGATATCATCGGTATCACTTATGGTTCTCTGTTTGATGCAACACAGACCATGGTTACAAAGATTGATGACGAAACCTATCAGGTTCAGGTTGTTTCTTGGTACGATAACGAAAACAGCTACACAAGCCAGATGGTTCGTACAATCAAATACTTCGCTGAACTGTAAGAGCGGAAACAAAAAATTAAAAAAGCAGTTGATAATCCAACTGCTTTTTTTGTGCTTCAATCACAGATTGCTTTATATAAAATAGTGATTAATTATTTGGCGGTTACATCTTTCTTGATTAATAATATTTTTTCTACTGGGATATCAAATTTTTGACTCAGATCATCCAAGGTAGTTGTGTTTACAGGTAAATTATGTTTAAGCTTATGAACTAACCTTCTGTTTAATCCGTACTTGTTTATTAAAGCATATTGAGTTATTTTCATTTCGTTCATTGTATCCCAAAAAGGGCTATAACTAATCATAATATCTCCTGCTTTCTGATACATGAAATTTTGTCACAAAATTAGGTTTAATTATATTGTTACGAAAGTAAGAATGTGCTATGATACTTATACAGATATCAAAAGATAACCTGGCAAATAAGCTTGCAGATTTTGATTGAGGAGTAAAAGTTTGGGAAAACGATAATTTGAGGGAGGAACTTATGAAAAAAGTAAAAAAGATTGTAATTTCAATGTGTACATTTTTTATTCTCTGTATTATCACAGGATGTCAACAAAACCTATCTGATACACAACTAAAAAAACAAATTGCTGCCGAACTGCAACAAAGCACAGAAAATGTAGTGATTATTAATAGAAATAAAGCGTCAGAAAATGAAAATGTATCCTTCTCTATTCGTGTGGAAGAAGCAGATTATTATTCTGATACTTTCTATGATGCAAAAATTGTAAAAGATAAAAATTGGCGAATAGCATCGATGGAGCAGTTAAGAACAGAATATACTCCTAAAGAACCAATAACAGAAGAAAACATGATTGATTTAACCCGGAATTGGCTAAATAATGAAGACGGATTAGAAAGGTTCTATACTAATATTGACTTATTATCAACAGATATGCAGGAAAATACATTTATTGTTCAAGTTTCTTATTCGAACGATTTAGTGTCAGAAACAAGCGAATATAAAGTTGGATTTATTTTTGATGTCGCTTCTGATGGATCTTCAAATGTAAGTTGGAAAGTTGATTGGATTTATAATAATAGCATAGTTCGTACATTTAATTTAGATGGTGTTTGGTATCCTGTTGAAGCGGAAAAAGGATATCAAAGCATTGAAATTACCGGCGGAAATTTCACAGAGGAAAGAAATCAAAGTTGTGGTCAGTCTTATGGTAAAGTTATCTGTTTGCCATCTGAATCTGTTAATGATGATAAATATGACAACGGAATGAGAGTTAAGGTAAACTATTCAGAAAATTCAGCTATGCTCTATAAGGTTAGTTCTTCTCATGATACAAATATGGTAAAAGGAATTGGTTTTTCTAAAGATTCTGCCAACAGTTCCTATACTTATTTTGATGGGACTAGTTCCTTATCAATAGATTTAGAAAATGGCAAACTATACTGGTATGGTGGAATTTCTCTAATTGGCCATTTGATTGAATTAAGTAGATAGAAATGGCATTGATGTTGTTCGAAGTTGTTTGTTTATAGTCAAATAATTTCTAGGTAATTCTAAATAGTATTTAAGAGGATAAGAAAAATCTCAGAAAGGGAAAATATGTTAAAAAAATTTTTGATAATTACTTTAACTCTATGTTTATGTGCTTGTACAAATATAAGTGATAAACAAAACAAAGAACAAGATAATGTAGATTTCAATAATGGAGGGGTTACAATACATAATGATCGTTTGTATACTGTGAATAAAATTGAACGAGGTATCTATGTACATGGAAGTGATAAACATGCATATATTGCTTCAAATTTCTTTTCTTCTGGTGATTATTCTGAGAAATATCTAACATTCGCAGGAGCAACAGATTCTGATTTATTTGTCTTCTATGGCAGTACTTATGAAAATAAAAATATTAGCTTATACAGAATAAGCTTAACTGATAGTGAAGATAACAAGCCGGAAATAATTTGGCAATCTGAAGAAAGTTTAGTCGAATATTTTATATTAGACAACGGTATTTATTTAGCAACAACTGATAAGAATAAACTCTTCTTAAGGTATTTTGATTGTGGTAATCAGAATATGCAGTCTTTAGAAATTCCTGAAATAATCACAGACAATTTTACTCAACAATTGGTTTCCATAGATGTTTTTGATGGTGATAAGCTTTCTTTCATTGAGAAAAAACAAGATGATCCTATTGTTAGCTATATTTTATTTAAAGAAGGGCATGTTTTGAAAAAAGGAAGTTATGATCAAAGTGAATACTATGCGGAGGAGGATCACTATCGTAGCTTAGTTAACTTACTAATTCCTGTTAAATATTCTGAAAAAAACGAACTGGTTTTAACAGATATATATGCTGGAGGGGGAAATTTATTATATAAAAATCAAGCACCTAAAAATATATTATCAGAAGAATTGAGAGAATATATTTCTTGGATTGAGGAACCAGGCAATCTGGATGTTTTTAATATCGTAACATATCCTTCAAGTCTTATTATAGCTTATTCTGATCCGAGATACAGAGGAGAGGAAGCGGACTTCTGGAGTAAATTAAGTGATTATCTAGTTATAGATTTAGAAGACGAAATAGTCTACGACTTTAATGATTATGATGAAATATATGGAATCATGTTGGGTATAAAAAAAGGTAAAGTTTATTTTATGCAGTGCAATGAGTTTGATTATGAAGGCGAAGGTCTAAGGAAACTATTAATTATAGATTTATTAAAAAAAGAAATTACAGAGTATGCGGATTTAAGTCATTTGCTCTTAGATTAGTAATGAATTGACTAATATGTATGATAGGTATCTGCTAAGGTTGGTCTATAATAAGAGGGAACTAATATGAGAAACAATCTTTATTCTGATGAAGGTCGTATTGGGTATATTGAAGGCAGTGCTTTTTATGATCAATATGATAAAAAAGTTTGTAATTTTGAAGACGGTGATTTTTATGATCCTATAACAAGGGAAGTATTTTATCGTGTTAATAAAGATGGAAGCATTACTGCAGGGACATCAAATGAAGTGGTGGGGAAACTTTATGAAGATGGAAGTATTACACTTCATGGTAGTTGGGGGATTTGTGGAAAATTTGATAATGAATTAGATTTGGATTCTAATTCCAATACAAGCTATGGAAACGTTGGCGGTAAATCATTCCTTGTGGAGATTCTTGGTATTATTGGATTAATAGGAGCCGGCTTCTTAATTTGGTTTGTAATTTTAAACTCAATGTTTGACAGCCAAAAAGATACAGTTTTTAGTGGGAGCATTCTATTTTATCATTTAGCAACTACCGGTTTTCTGTTATATTGCATAATAAACAGTTTAAAAAAGCAAAAATTATTACCAGAAAGCATATATAATTTGCCTATGCTTGCACATATTATTTCTTATCCTTTTGTAGGAATTATTTGTATTCTTCTTGATGGAGGAATTAGTACAATCCTTGGGTTAATCTTTATTTGCTTTCTATTAGGAATTGTTCCAATGCTTATTCAAATAGGAAGCCTAAAAGTCTATGGTCGAATAAAAAGTAAAAAGTTTAATTCTCTGATATAAATTTTGCGAAAAAAATGGATGCTTTCTAATAAGAACAAGGCATGATCTGAAAGGGAATTTAGTACATATTTGAACTATAGAACTTAATCGTGGTTTTTAGCTTCGCCTTGCTTATTTATAAATAAAGTATGCGCCAGACTTATTTATTAAAACAAGAATTTGATCATTATATTTTTGAAATGTTTGAAAGGGGTTAAGAGATATGCATTTAATTCGTAACGTATTTATAGTCATACTTAGTTCAACTTTACTTTTTGCTTGTTCAGTTCAAAAAAAAGAAGTACTAAACAGAAGCTTTTATAATGATGAAGAAAGCCGAAAAAATCTATTTGAAAATGGGAACGAGCCAAAATATAATTTTGTAGATGGAGTAGAAGAAATATGGTTTAAATACTATTTGACAGTTCAAAATCGTGGAGTTCCCCTTCCTTATGTACATGTTTTAAAACAGAACAATAAAATGATAAAAGCTTTAGACCAAGAATATAACTTGGTTTATGAGGTTACTGAAAAAGAAAACTTAAAAATAGCTAAAACATCTTTAGTAGATCAAGCTGGAGTTATTTATGATGATGCACAAGAAATTGCTTATTATGATGACTTTGGACAGATTTATAAAGTAGAAGGCTATGATAGTGAAGGAAATCAAATTGCTGAATATACAATTGAGGGTTCTTCTTTATATGTAAACACAATTTATCAAGAGGATTATAGAAATTGTTATACAAAAAACGAAAATATGGTATTTGCATATAAGGAAAGTATATTAGAGGGCAATACAATTCGTGAGTTACTATCATCATATATTATTGACGAAAATGGTAGGTTAATTCAGTATGATTCTACAAATGGTGAAAGAAAAAATTTTGAGCGAGATGGCAGAAAATTAACAAGTATTGATAATGAGGGAAACATTGCAAATTATGATAATGGATATAACATTAAGTATTTTTATGATAATAATGGCTATATCATCAAAGCTTCATATAGTTTAGAATCGTATGTGCTAAATACATTTTATGTTTATGATTTTAAAGATAGAAAAGTTATACATGTATATTATGATAATGAAAGTATTGATACTAGTATAAATGAATTGATTGTGAATCCAGCCGGATTGTTAGTTATAGAGTTATTCAAAGAATTTGGAGTCGAGATGCGAATTAATACGTTCGACTACAGCGATGAGGAATTATTTGCAAGGTGTGACTATCTAGGCTATCTCTATTAGTTTTTTGCCCAAAAATAGACCGCTTTGAAACAAATAACAGTTTATATCAAATAAAACAATTAAAGAAAGAGGTAAAGAATATGCTGAAAAAATTAGGAACTTTAGCAATTGTATTATGTTTATTATCAGGATGTGCGTCGCATGTATGCGACTTCTGCGGGAAAAAATTCACCGGAACGGCATATTATGATTCATATGAACCCGACAGCACATTATGTGAAGATTGTGCTAGACAATACTATGCACCATTACCGTACAAAAGTTTTAAAAAATAATTACTTTGTTTGATGAAACTTATCAGGTTCAGGTTGTTTCTTGGTACGATAACGAAAACAGCTACACAAGCCAGATGGTTCGTACAATCAAATACTTCGCTGAACTGTAAGAGCGGACAAAACGTAAAAAAGAAGAATGAGCGGATGCAATGTCGGCTCATTTTTTTTTGACGTTGTTCAAAAGAATAAGGCGGCTTCCCGAAAATCAAACGCATCAGGAAAGACGGCGGCAGAAGAAAACCAGGAATTCTATTCTGGATCAATGTCGAATATGATATGATCAAGAAAAGGCATATTGAATCACGCACATTGCCAGGTTGGCTCATGACCAGACTTTGATGTGTGATCCGCACAGGGAGCGATCGAGGAATTGCGGATCAGCCGGAAAAATGAGAACGGGCAAAGGTAGTGTTAGACAGAAGGGAACAGCAGCATGCAAAAGAAAAGGAGTACAAAGCAGGAAACAGGCTACGTGATCGGCAATGGTCAGGTATTGATCACAGCCGGACTGGGTGTAGAAATCCAGCGTCATGGAAAACCGGTGCTGACCGACCATCCGTGCAGCAAAACGGCGGTGGCGGCAGTAAGCGGCCCGGATTATGTCTGCAATAATCTGGCTTTTGGCTTTACCATCGAGGCTCAAGAACCGTGGACGGAAGAAAGGGCAGGCATGCCGGATGCGGAGTGCGCATTCTATCATGTGCTGTGTCAGGGAAGAGAGGCTTCGGTGCGGGTGGAGGACGGGGTATTTGTCAGCGACAGCGTCTGGATACGGACCCTGCGCTCAACCGCGGCTTTGGCAGTGCGTGTCCGAATCGAAGCCGACCCGCGCAATGGTGAGTTTCTCTGGTGGGATGGTACGCCGGTGGATCCGGAAAGCGAACTGTATGCGCCCTCAGTCGAGCCAGATCAATTCGTGCAGGTTCAGGATGAACAGCTGATCTTTCAGGGGGCGCCCCGCCGGTTGTTTCAGGATATTTCCAATGCTTATTGCTATGCGGGGAAGCCGCGTTATCTGGCTGTTCAGTGCAATGCGCCGGTTTGCGTGGATCCAACCGGATTCAGACTTCAGCTTGAACCGGATCATCCGGTTTCACTGGTCAGTTGTCTGAGCTTGAACCGGGAAGCAGCATCCGCTTCTGCAGCCCAGCTGGCAAAATTGAGCAGTGACGAACTGCAGTGCCGCTGCCTGCGGAGGCAGCAGGATCAGTTTCTGGAGCCTAAAGCCGCACCCTCTGATCCGCTTGTGAAAATCTTGCAGGGAACGGAGGATCTGATTCAGGCTGTGACGGCTGCGAATGGAGCAGGTTTAGCGCAAAGTTTTATCTATCCCATGAATTACATCCGGGATCAATATGGGATTTTCCGGTTTCATCAGCAATGTTTAAATCATTCGGAAATGAAGCGGATCTGTCAGACATATCTCGACTTTGAAAGTCAATTTGGAATTCAAAATGCCTATGATCCGATAACGCCGCAGCGGTCTTTTTCGCAGCAGCCTTTTCCACCGATTTCAACGGAATGGGAGAAGACGGAACTGCCCAGCTATATCAACCTGTTTGTTCTGGATTATGTTCAGCTCACACAGGATCTCGACTTTGCGGCTGAGGCGTATCCGCTTCTGCGCTATAACGTTTTGTGTCAATCGCTTTCTGAAGCTTCGCTGCTTTCCGGCAGCGGGGATGAAACCTATGTGCATATCAGCGGACTGGGTAAGGAAGCGGATTTCACCGATTCCTGTTTTCTCTATCTGAAAAACTGTCAGGGGATGACGGAGCTGGCAGAGAAGCTGAATCAAAATGCCGACGCGGCCTTGTTTGAACAACGCTTAGCACAGGTGAGCGAAGCGCTTGTGAAACAGAATTATTGTCAGGAAGGACAGTATTTTCAGATCAGTCAATCCCAGCCGGACTGGATCAGCGACGTGCTGTTAATGCCCTACTGGATCAATATGAATGAGCCGTGGAAACGACTGGGCCGATCTGGGGTTGAACGGGTGAAGAAGGAGGCTGTCAGACCGTATCGAAGCCGGAATCGGGAGGATCGCTGCACAGGAATGATGCCGGCGATGCTGCTGAGCGCGCTGTGTCAGCTAAAAGATCCAGCGATGCTGGAAGTCTGTGACGATTTAGGTAAAATGGCGTCGCCGTTCGGCTTGTTTTGCGAATATTACCAACTGCAGGAAAAAACGATGATCGGGTATTCCGGCGGGCAGCGGCCGTGGGAAAGTGCCTGCGCGGCGTCGGCGCTGATCGAGATGCTGGCGGGGATGAAGATGAACCCGATCACCCGCACGCTGACCTTGAATATCCATGTTCCTCCTTCGTGGCAAGGTTTTGCGACCCGCTGGATTGAACTGTTTGACGGCAGTGAAATCAAACTGGATGTCACGCTTCATCATTTGACATTGACGCGCCGAAAAGCGGAAAAATCCCTGCAGCTGAAAGGGTGCTGGCATGCATTTCAGGGGGTGAAGACCTTGCGGGGAGAGATGATGAACCAATGGGAATGTTCGGACTCTGAATTTATGAAATGAGAAAAAAGGATTTGCTTACATTGAAAAGAACGGATATGTTTTCAGGAAATTTTGACTGCCAAGGTAGACAAGATTATGTTTTGAAAGCAAAAATAACTTCTTGGGGTTGAATATGCAAACGCTTACAATTATAATTAAAGAAGAAAGGTACGAAGGAGGAAAATCATCGTATGAAGAAATTAGTAGCGTTAGCCGCGATGCTGGCCATGGCTTTAACTGTGTCAGCCTGCGGCAGCAATGGCGGAGGAAGCGGAAATGACGGAGGAAATTCCGGCACAGACGCAGCCAAAACGTTAATCGTTTATCAGAACAAAGCGGAAGTTACCACGCCGATGCAGGATTATGCAGAAAAGTGGGGTGCCGACAACGGCGTGAAGGTTGTCGTAAAAACCTGCACAGGCAGCTGTGATTACGGCGCGGCGATGAAAGCGGATATCAACGCGGGGGAAACGCCGGATATTTTCGTCATCGAAGGCATCACCGGCTATAATTTGTATAAGGATATCATGGAACCGATGGATGGCGAAGCTTGGGTCGATCAGACACAGTATGAATTTGTCCAGGACGGCAAAGTTTACGGCTATCCGGTTGCGGTTGAAGGCTATGGCTTAGCTTACAACGCAGAAATTCTGGAAAAAGCAGGCGTTGATCCGAAGACGCTGACGAACTTGCCGGCTTATGAAGAAGCGTTTGCTAAAATTGACGGCATGAAGGATGAACTCGGTCTGACCGCAGTCGTTTCCTTAGTCAGTGCGGAAGGCTCAACTTGGGTTTTAGGCAATCATAACTTTGCGGGTTACCTGTCATCCGGTTTGGCTTATGACGATACATCCGTTACCGATATGGCGTTAAAGGGTGAAGTGGACGCAGCGCGTTTGTCCACCTATGCCGATTGGGTTGAATTACTGTTTAACTACACGGATAAGAAGATGCTGACCGTCAGTTCCAATGACGAACAGATGGCGGAATTCGGCGCTGGGAAATATGCTTTCCTGCATCAGGGAACATGGGCTGATCAGCCGGTTCTTGAAGCAGGCGGAACATTCAAAATGGGCTTTGCGCCACATGCACCTTTAGGCGCTGAAGAGACAAACGGACTGTTTGCGGGCGCGCCTTCCTGGTACTGCCTGAATAAAGATTCCGCGAATCTGGATCTGGCTAAGAAATTCTTGAATGATCTGTGCTTCAGCGAAGAAGGCCAGAAGATGATGACGGAAGAAGTCGGTCTGGTTTCTGCATTTGAAAACAATACGCATCGTCCAACGGGCCCGCTGTCTTCAGCGCTGGCGGATTGGATTGAACAGGGCGGTACTGCTTACAGCTTCACCAACCAGTATTCCCTGCCGGATGGATTCAATATGAATACCTTAGGTCCGATCTATGGTCAGTTTGCATTAGGCAATATTGACAAAGCAACATTCATCCAGATGTTTGCGGATGCCATCGCAACATTGGGAAAATAAGAACAAGTAGGCTGAGGGGGTAGGCGAGCGGAACTCGTCTGCCCTCTTTTCTTTAAGAAAGGGGAATGTTCCATGGCTGCAAAAAAGAAAACGCTGACTTCCCGAAAAAGGGCGGATCGGCTGACGTACATGTTGTTTCTGGCGCCGGCGCTGCTGTCCTTTCTGCTGGTCATTGCCGTTCCGTTCTTTATGGGAATTTACTTTTCTCTGACCAACTGGACCGGTATTACGCAGAGCGGATTTGATTTCGTAGGTCTGCAGAATTATATCAACAGTATTAAGGATATTCGTTTCCAATATTCATCGATGATCACGATTGTCTTTGCGCTGATCAACTTCATCTCGGTCAACGTTGTGGCTTTCTCACTGGCTTTGCTGGTGTCTTCCAAGATTAAGGGGAGGAACATTTATCGAACCGGCTTCTTCCTGCCCAACTTGATCGGCGGCATTGTTCTGGGCTATATCTGGCAGTTCATCTTCAATAACGTCCTGATCAGCATCGGCGAGAACTACGGCATTTCACTGTTGGCGGACACCTTCTTTCTGACTGATCCGAAGCTGGCGGTGCTGGCTTTGGTCATTGCGGGAACCTGGCAGTACGCCGGCTATATTATGATGATCTATTATACGGCTTTGCAGAATGTGCCGAAGGAATTGCTGGAATCCGCCGATCTCGACGGCGCGAACGCCTGGCAGCGGCTGCGCCACATCACGATTCCGATGATCATGCCGGCCTTTACCGTCGCGCTGTTCTTAACCCTCAGCAGCAGCTTTAAATCGTATGACGTCGTCATGTCGCTGACCAACGGCGGCCCGTCGATGCTCTGGCAGGGACAGGCGATCAAGGCCACAGAGCTGATTTCCGTCAACATTTACAACACCGCTTCCGTCAACAACCTGATGGCTGAGGGCCAGGCCCGCGCCGTTATGCTGTTTGTGGTTCTGGTCGTGGTTTCCGTAATTCAGACGTCGATTACCAAACGAAAGGAGATTGAATCCTGATGACAAAAAGAAAATGGCACCTGGTGCTGCTGGAGGTTTTTGCGATCTGCGTGTTCCTTCTCTATATTTCACCGATTGTTCTGGTGGTCATCAACTCAGCCAAGCACAGCGGCGATATCGTGCTGAATCCGTTAGGACTGCCGAGCGATTGGGGCGTTTTATTTGAGAACATCAAAGCCGTAGTTACCGATCGGACGGTTCATTATTCTTCGGCGTTTATTTCCAGTACGATTATCACCGTCGGTTCTTTGATCACGATCGTCCTGTTTGCGACAATGGCGGCCTGGGTCTTAGTCCGGCATAAAAGCCGCTTTTCCACGCTGGTTTATTTTATGTTTGTCGCGGCGATGGTCATCCCGTTTCAGGTTGTCATGTATCCGCTGGTATCCTGGTTTAAGGAATTGGGAACTTTTCTCAACATTCCGTTGTTAAGAAGCTATCCGGGCGCAATCTTTGCGTACACGGGTTTCGGCATGTCGATGTCGGTTTTCATGTTCTGCGGATTTATCAAGGGAATCCCGTATGAGATTGAAGAAGCGGCGACGATAGACGGATGCAGCAAGTGGCAGGTCTTTGCTTATATCATTCTGCCGATGCTCAAGCCGATCATCGTGACTGTCATCATCCTCAACGGAATCTGGATCTGGAACGACTTCCTGCTGCCATTGATGGTGCTAGGCAAAGGCAACGCGATTCAGACGCTGCCGCTGGCGGTATCCAACTTCGTCGGGGCCTATACCAAGCGGTGGGATATGATCCTGACGTCCACTTTCCTGGCGATCCTGCCGATGCTAATTCTGTTTTTGTTCGCGCAGAAGCATATTATCAAAGGCATGACCGAAGGAGCAATCAAATCCTAACGAGCTTAAGTTTAACCACTTAAGTTCTCTTTTTTTGCGTGAGAGAGGAATATACGATGGAAAAAATCATTTTTGATACGGATATCGGCAGTGATATCGACGACGCGTTTGCGTTGGGCTATTTGCTGAATCATCCGGAATGCGAGTTATTAGGGATTACGACGGTAAGCGGGGAAGCGGAAAAACGGGCGGCGCTGTGTCAGCTGTTTGTTGATCGCAGCGGAAAAATGGTACCGGTGCATGGCGGTATCAGCAAGCCGATTGCCTATGAAGAATTACAGCCAAGCTGTCCTCAAGCACGGGTGCTGGAGCGCTTTAGCCCAACCGGTTTGGCGATGGAGAAATCCGCGGTGGACTTCATCCGTCAGACGGTGCTGAAATATCCCCATGAGGTGACGCTGATCAGCGTCGCGCCGTTGACCAACCTCGGCGTGCTGTTCACACTGGATCCGGAAATTGCCTGCTTGTTAAAACGGGTGATCATCATGGGCTGCAAAGTGGACAATCATCCGGATTTTGTCGGCCGGCTGGATTGGAATGTGCTGTGCGATCCGACGGCTGCGAAAATTGTGCTGGACGCCCAGATTCCGGAACTCATTATTTATCCCTGCGATGTGACGTATAAACTGCACCATTCGCCGGACTATCTGAAAACGCATGTCCATGGGAAGTACCGTGAACTGATCGAAGCGATGGCTGAGGTCTGGTTTGAGCGCTTTGACGGATACAGTTATCATGATCCGATGGCCGCGGTTTATGCTTTCCGCCCGGAATTAGTTCAGGTGCAGCGGGGACAGATGCGCGTCGATTTGATGAAAAGCGGAACACTCAGCTATACCGCATGGCAGCCGCTGTCAAAGGGGCATCATGCGATTGCCTGTGAATTGGACGAAGACGGGTTTCTGGAAGAACTCTACACCCATCTCAATCGTGAGGAAGAACAATGAGGAAGCTGGAAGACGCGGTTTATGCCGGCGTTTTAGGCAAGATCATCGGTGTTTATTTTGGCCGCCCGGTCGAGGGCTGGAGTTATGCGCGGATTCAGGAACAGTTCGGTCAGATCCGCAGCTATGTGCATTCCCAGGTGGGATCTTCGATCACTGAAGTAGATGATGATATTTCCGGGACGTTCACGTTTGTGAAGGCGCTGCGGGAAAACGGCATGCCCTCGTCGTTGGAAAGCAGACAGATCGGACTTCACTGGCTGAACAAGGTGATCGAGGAAAAAACGATTTTCTGGTGGGGCGGGTTGTTTCGCTCGACCGAACATACCGCTTATCTTCGGTTAAAAGAAGGGATTGACGCGCCAGACAGCGGATCCGTTGCCTATAATGGAAAAACAGTCGCCGAACAGATCGGCAGTCAGATTTTTATTGACGGCTGGGGACTGATCAATTTAGGACATCCGGAAATGGCACTGGCAATGGCTGCGGAGGCAGCGAAGGTGAGCCATGATGGCATTGCGGTTTCGATGGCGGCCTGGATCGCGGTTCTGGAAGCCGTGGTGTTTGAGGAGAAAGACATCCGGCAAGCCATGCGCCAAGCCAATACGATCGTCAATGATCCTGAAGTCAGTGAGCTGGTGGAATGGATGATCAACGTTTGTGAGGAAAGCACACATTGGCGGCAGGCTCGGGATCAGATTGAAGCCTGTCATCCATACTCCCGTTATGGCGGCAACTGTCCGATCGTTACGAATTTTCTGGTCATTGTCATGAGCTGCATCCTGGATCACGATGATTTTCTGGAAGCCATCAGCATTGCAACTTCGGCGGGTTATGATACCGACTGCAACGCTGGAAATGTCGGATGCATCGAAGCCATTCGCTTGGGTCTGGAAAATCTGGATCGGCATGCCTTTCTGCGCTCACAGGTGAATGAACGGATGTGGGTTGTCAGCGCGGAAGGCGGCGCCACGATTGACAACGCCAGCACGGTGGCTCAGCAGCTGATCACGGATGCCCGGCAGCTGCATGAAAAAACGCAATGGATGCGGCCGCGCTACGCCTTTCTGTTTCCCGGCAGCACGCATGGCTTTGAAGCGTTTCAAGGAACAACGGTAAGCCAGGTTCCCGGAATTGAATTGATTCCTCAGACGGGAAAAGTGATGGAATGGCGGACTGAGGTTTTCTATGATCTGCTTCATGAAAAGGCCGGCGGTTATGCCTTAGTCGCTTCCCCGCTGCTGTATTGGGGCCAGCGGATCTATGGGGAGGTGCAGTCCGCAGAACTGACCAAGGTCACGCTGTTTGTCGACTTTTTCAATGCAGAAGAACAAGTAGAACGCTTTCAGTCGGATCTCATTCTCATAGATGGGAAACAATCGCTGAACTGGCCGCTTCCGCCTGGCCGCGGTTATCCGATCTGGCGGATGGGCTTGCTTGTCAAAGGGCAGCCGCTGTTTGTGCATCATCTTGATCATGGCGGAGAACCAGCGCTGACCTATACGGAGATTTCGACGATGAGTCCCAACTATACAACCGGTCGGGCTGTGCCAAGCTGGTATCGGGCCTTTACCGACAGCACGCGGTGCAGCACGGTCGATCATCTCTCTACATTCTGTCTTTCCCATACGGAAGATAACGGTCTAGTCTATATCGGCAATCAGGACTGGCACCACCTCAGCATCGCCTCCACCTTAATCTTAACCCTTCAGAAAACGGCCGGTCTGGTGCTGCGTTTGACGGGTCTGCAGCGCTACTATGCGGCAGTGCTGCAAGACCAGAAGCTGCGGATTGTGTGCCGCAAGGATCGGGACGTGCAGATTCTCGCAGAGTGTGACTTCGCCTATGCCGCGGATCAGGAAGTGGCGATGAAATTTGAAGCCTTTTCTGATCAGCTGAAAGTCAGCGTTGACGGGGAAGTCTGTTTAATCTGTCATGACAGCACCTATTCCTGCGGTGCGGCCGGCTTCCTGGTTGAAAAAGGAACGGTGCAGGCAAGGGGGCTGAGTCTGCAGGAGGTTACACATGCGTAAATATTTGATCATCAACGCCGATGACTTCGGCATGTGCCACAGCACCAACATGGCAGTGCTGGATCTGTTTCAATCCGGCTGCATCCATTCCACGACCTTAATGGCCTGCTGCCCATGGGCTAAGGAAGCAGCGGCTCTGTGTCATCAACATCCAGAAATTCACGTCGGTCTTCACGTCGCGCATACCGCGGAATGGGAGAATTACCGTTGGGGGCCGATGAGTTCACAGGCTGCTTCCCTGCGGGATGAGGAAGGTTATTTCTTTCACCGCACTGAGGACGTGCTGCATCAGGCCAATTCAGAGGATCTGATGCGGGAAATGCAGGCTCAGGTTCAATGGCTGCGGAAGCAGGAAATTCCGTTTACCCATCTGGATAATCACATGCTGACGCTGCAGAACCATCTGATCGAAACCTTAAAGTATTGCCAGGAAGAAGGATTCAGCTTCCGTCTGGCTCGAGCGAAGGCTCAAACGAACCCGCAGGCCGCGGCAGCCGTCGCCTATGCAGATACGCATGGAATTGCGATCATCGACTATCTCAATCCCAACAGTGACCGTTTCCCGAATGACCGCCATACCTATGCCTCCATCCGCGACAGCTATTTGGCTATGTTAGCGCATCTGCCGGAGGGCGTCAGTGAATTTTTCACGCATCCTGCGGTCGAAAGTGCAGAACTCAAGGCCATTGCCCCGGACTGGAGAGTGCGCGTCGGCGATTATCAGTTTTTAAAGGATCCCGTTTTCCGGCAAAGTCTGCGTGAAAATCAGATCACGCTGATCGGCTGGGAGGATGCGGCATTGCTGAACAGTGCCTCCGCGTTAAGGAAATGAGGTGTAAAGATGCAGTACGATAAAAAATTAATCGACTCGTTGATCCCGAAAGAAGAAAGCAGCGAAGTTCAGGTGGAGAAGCTGCGCCCGGGACAGCTGATAAAACGGCTGGACGACTTTCCGGTGGTCTATCAGCCCTTAGGGACACTGGAATGGCACGGCCGTCAGAATCCCTTGGGCTGCGATGCGATCAAAGCCGCGGCCCTGTGCGAAGCCGTGGCTCAAAAGATCGGCGGCGTGGTAATGCCGGCGATTCACTTTGCGGCCGATGTCGATATTGAAGGACCGCAGGGGATCGGTTATGGCATGGATGGCTTTGCCGGAATGAAGCTGCCGGGCAGTTTTTATCAAATTCCGCTGCCGTTGTTAACCGAACTGCTGATCCACGCCTGCGGCAATTACTTTGACCGCGGAGCCCAACTGGTCGTTTTGATCAGCGGTCACAATCCGCCGATCCAGCAACAAATCATGGATCAGGTGCGCGATCATTTTGCCCCGCTGGGCAAACCCGTACTGACGTCGATGGAGTTTGAACTAGCGGACAAGCCGGAATATCGGATCAGCGATCATGCCGGGGGCTACGAAACAGCGATGATGCTGGCGCTCTCTCTCGCCCAGGTTAATCAACAGGCCAATGTTGGACTGGAGCGTGAGGATCTGGGCATTGCCAGCTCCCTGTCGGTCACCGAGGCGACAGGCGAACAGGGGAAGGCGTATTTTGAAAGTCAGGTACGCGGCATGAGCCTGTGGGTTCAGGCTGAATTTCAGCGCCTGAAAGAACATGCGGACTGAAATCCTGGAACCGATCCTGCCGGGGGATTATCCCGATCCCTCGATTTTGCGGGTGGGTTCGGAATATTATCTGACGTTTTCCTCGCTGCAGTATCGTCCCTGTCTGACACTGCTGCATTCCTCGGATCTGACTCACTGGGATTTCGTCACCCACTGCTTCAACGACTTTGATTATGACATTTGGGCACCGGATCTGGTTGAAGTAAAGGGACGCTTCTACATTTATTTTTACGCCGGGCAGGAAAACTGGGTCACCTGGGCCGATCATATCGAAGGTCCCTGGAGCCAGCCTTTGCCGCTGGATATTCCGGATTATATCGATCCCGGTCATGTGGTGGATGATCAAGGCCAGCGTTATCTGTTTTTAGGCCGGGGCATGCGCGTGAAGCTGAGTGATGACGGACTTCAGCGAATCAGCGAACCGGAGATGGTTTTTCCTGTTTATCAGATAGACAGCCGCGAAGACATAGAAGGCGATTTTATGGAAGGACCGAAGCTTTGCCGCCGCGGCGGCTGGTTTTACTACACGTTTGCGACCGGCGGGACAGCCGGGCCGGCCACCGGCCATCGCGTTGTTTCGGCCCGCAGCCGCAGTCTGGAGGGTCCTTGGGAATTTTCTCCCTATGATCCCGTCCTGCAGTGCCGCAGCCGCAGCGAACCCTGGCACTGCAAAGGCCATGGCACGCTGATCGACGATCCCGAAGGCAACGCTTATCTTGTTTATCATGCTTACCGCAAGGATCGGCAGCTTTGGGGAAGACAGATTCTCATCGAACGGGTCAGCTTTGATGAAAACGGCTGGTTTTACGTCGATTCCGCCCATCCGATAACAACCGCGGCTTTGCCGCAAACCATTCAGTTTGATTTCAGCAATGGAATTCCCTGGACGCTGCGCAGCTTCCGAAACCATGATTTAACTCGCTTCGAGGCGGCTTCCAATACTCTGCGAATGCAGGGACGGGGCTGGACGCTGGGGGAGAGTGAGCCGTTACTCATGACGGTGAATGAGGATGATTTCCAGATCGACGTGCACGTGAAGCTGCAGGGGGAAGTTTCAGCCGGACTGTGCTGTTTCTACAATCCTGAACACTGTGCCGGAATTTTGGCCGATGCCCATGGCGTCAGCATCATCCGTCACAATCGGGTGCTGGCAAGACAGGAGGGGACAGGGGAACATCTCTGGCTGAGGATGGAGCTGAAGCAGCTATACCTGAGATTTTACGTCAGCCAGGATGGCCGCGATTATAAAAAAATCAACAATGTAATCGACATATCCGGTTACAATCACAATAACTACGACGGATTCCTCAGCGTGAAGCCGGGATTCAGCGTCATCGGCAAAGGCCAGGCGGAACTTTCCGGTCTGACCTATCGAACCCAAGCAAGGAGAAAACAGAAATGAAAACATGGTGGAAAGAAGCCGTTGGATATCAGATTTATCCACGCACGTTTTATGATGCCAATGGGGACGGCATCGGCGATTTGAAAGGCATTACGCTCAAGCTGGATTATCTGAAAGCCCTGGGCGTCGATCTGTTGTGGATCGGTCCGTTTTTCAAGTCGCCGATGGATGATAATGGCTATGACGTCAGCGATTATTATACCGTCGATCCGATCTTCGGGACTCTGGATGACGCCCGTGAATTGATTCAGGAAGCGCATCAGCGGGGATTGCGGATCATTTTGGATCTTGTGCTCAATCACACGTCGGATGAACATCCCTGGTTTATCGAAGCCCGCCGCAATCAGGAAAGTGAAGAACACAGCTATTATATCTGGAAAAAAGGCCGGATCAACGCGCAGGGCCAGCGCATTCCGCCGACCAACTGGTCGAGCTTTTTCTCCGATTCCGCCTGGTGCTACAATGAAGCGACCGACGAATATTATATGAAGATTTTTTCAGAGAAAATGCCGGATCTCAACTGGGCGGAACCCAAGCTTAGAGAACGTATGATGGAAGTGGCCCGCTTTTGGCTGGATGAAGGTGTCGATGGCTTCCGCGTCGATGCCGTCGCGCATTTGGCCAAGGATCTGCGCTTTGAGGACAGCACGATGCCGCTGGATGCCCAGGGCAACGCTCCGGACTGGTCGAAGTTTTCCAATCTGCCGGCGCTGTTTGATTATTTGGACGAACTGGAGGACAAAGTCCTGCGGCATTACGATATCGTGACGGTCGGCGAGGTCGGCGGCGGAGCCTCCCCACAGATGGCGCTGAATTATGCCGACGCGCAAACCGGAGCGTTCAACATGGTATTCACGTTTGATCATTGCTGGGCGAACGGGATCAGCGCCGGAACCGTCAGTTTCCCAGAACAGGTGAAAACCGACGTGATCGCCCTGAAGAAAACGTTTGCCGCTTGGTACGATGGTCTGCACGAGCGCGCCTGGCTGCCGGTTTACTGGCTGAATCACGATCATCCGCGGGTTGTCAGTCAATACGGCGATCCTGTGCATTATCACAAGCCTTCCGCCAAGATGCTCTGCAACACGCTGTATTTGATGTACGGCACGCCGTTTATGTATAACGGTGAAGAAATCGGCATGACCAACGTGGACTACACCGAACTTTCCGATTTTCAGGACGTGTGGGTCAAAAATTTATATGAGGGCGTCAAGGATCAATATCCGCTGGCGGTGCTGATGGATCATTTCCGCCGGACTTCACGCGATAACGCCCGCACCCCGATGCAATGGAGCGCCGCCCCCAACGCCGGGTTTTCCACGCAGACGCCGGTCAGTAAGGTTAACGGCAACTACCGCACGATCAATGTCGAAGCGCAGGATCAAGATCCCGATTCCATTTTGAATCACTACCGGGTGGTGCTGAAACTGAGAAAGTCAGCGGAATACAAGCCGGTGTTTATCGAAGGTGAATTTGCGCTTTTGGATGAAGATCATCCGGACGTCTTTGCCTACCGAAGGGTTAACTCTGGAAAAACCATTTTTGTTGTCAGCAATTTTACCGGGAAGGATACGGAATATACGATTCCCGCCCGGCATGTCCGCTGTTTGTTAAGCAGCTATCCTGACAGTCATCCCCAACCGCCCAAGCTGATCCTGCGTCCGTTTGAATCCGTCGTGCTGGACGTGCTGGAATGATATGGAAAGCTATGCCTTATTTTTAGCGGATCATCCGGTCGATCAGTCGATTCTGGAAACCGTTTTAACCGAAAATCTCGGCGCTCCATATGAGCTGTATTTGACGGAAGCCGGACGCGGGGTGATCAGCAGTGAAGCGGATTTAAAAACATTGTTTGATTCACTGCTTCCGATCTTAAGCGATGATCTGCATCAGCCGCTCACGATCCTGATCACGCATTGCTCAGATACCCTTTCCGAGGCTGCACTGAACTTCTGTCACCGACATAAAAAAGGCCGCTGCCTGATGTTGGCGGAGGCGGTGATCCTAGCCTATCTGAACCGTGAACCAAAGCTGACCACTTTGGCTGAGCATTATTTCGACGATGTCAGCTTTGAAGCGATGGCGACCGCCAAAGCGTTTGTCAGCACCGGTCTGAATGCCAGCCGGGTTGCCCAGAAGCTGTATCTGCACCGCAATACCGTCAATTACCGGCTGCAGAAATTTATTGAACAATCCGGTCTGGATATCCGCGATTACCACAACGCTCAGCTGCTTTACTTCTGCACGCTGATCAAGGAAAATACGATTCGCTGATCCTCTGTGCTTCCCTGAAAAGGAAAGCGTCGGAGGATAGTCGATCTAATAAAGAGTTCAGAGATGAAAATAAAATAATGAGATTTGTGCAGTGTGCACAGGAAAGAAATGAAGAAAACCGATATAATCAAATCAGAGGTGGAAACAATATGGCAAATTTACAATTGAAGAACGTGAACAAGATTTATGACAATAAGGTACAGGCGGTATTTGACTTCAATCTGGAAATTGAGGATAAGGAATTTATCGTCTTTGTCGGACCTTCCGGCTGTGGCAAGTCGACGACGCTGCGGATGATCGCCGGTCTGGAAGAAATCACTTCCGGCGAGCTTTACATTGATGGGCAGAAGATGAACGACGTGCTGCCGAAAGATCGTGACATCGCGATGGTCTTCCAGTCCTACGCGTTGTATCCGCACATGACGGTGTATGACAACATGGCCTTTGGTCTGAAACTGAAAAAAATGCCGAAAGAAGAAATTGATCAGCGTGTCCGGCATGCGGCGGAAATTCTGGAAATCACGCCGTATCTGAAACGTAAGCCGAAAGCGCTGTCCGGCGGCCAGCGCCAGCGTGTTGCCTTAGGCCGCGCCATCGTGCGCAATGCCAAAGTCTTCCTGATGGATGAACCGTTGAGTAATCTGGATGCGAAGCTGCGCGTGCAGATGCGTACGGAAATCATCAAGCTGCATGAAAGCCTGGGCGCCACGACAATTTATGTTACCCATGATCAGACCGAAGCGATGACGATGGCTTCCCGGATTGTCGTCATGAAAGACGGCTATATCCAGCAGATCGGTTCGCCGAAAATGATTTACAACTATCCGGCCAACATGTTTGTCGCGGGCTTCATTGGCTCACCGGCCATGAACTTCTTAAACGGAGTATGCAAAGAAGCAGACAAAATTGAAATTGACGGCCGCAGCTTCAACATTCCGGAAATGTTCAAGGATGATCTGAAGCCGTATATCGGCAAGGAAATCGTGCTGGGCATCCGCCCGGAAGATATTCATTATGAAGGCATTGTGGCGGAAGCATTCCCGGACACCCCGTTTGATTTCAAAGTGGAAGTCTGCGAGCTGCTGGGTCATGAATTTATTCTCCACGGGCATTTTGGACCGCAGGAGCTGTTGGCGAAGGTATCTTCCCGCGTCGATGTCAAGGCCGGGGATGAAATCAAGCTGGCGATGGATGTGACGAAGCTGCATTTCTTTGATCAAGAAACCGGAATTGCGATCAATCATTAGGAGGAACAAGGCATGTCAAAGCGAACGACGGCAAAAGACCGCAGCTTGAGTCTGTATCAGGTCTTTGTCCGCAATTATGCTCCATCCGGGACTTTCCGTGAGGTTGAAAAGGATCTGGACCGCATTGCCGCGATGGGGTTTGATTACCTCTACCTGCTTCCGATTCATCCGATCGGTGTCCAGCAGCGCAAAGGCGATCTGGGCAGTCCGTATGCGATTTCAGATTACTGGGCGATCAATCCGGAATATGGAACGCTGGAAGACTTCAAACAGCTGATTCAGGCAGTGCATGATCATCATATGAAGATCATGATCGACATTGTGATTAATCATACGGCATATGATCATCCGTTTACCCAAACGCATCCGGAATATTATTATCATAAGCCAGACGGCAACTTTGGCAACCGGGTTGGGGATTGGACCGATATCCTCGATTTGAATTATAGCTGTGAGGCTCTGCGAGAGGAAATGATCAATATGCTTTGTTACTGGGCAAAGCTGGGCGTTGATGGCTATCGCTGCGACGTGGCCAGTCTGGTGCCGGTTTCGTTCTGGCAGCAGGCGGCAGAAGCTGTGGCGAAGATCAATCCGGATCATTTCTGGCTGGCGGAAAGCGTGGAGCCGGAATTCATCCGCGCCCTGCGTTCAGAAGGCTTTGAGGTGGCAACCGACAGTGAATTATATACGGCGTTTGACTGCTTATATGATTATGACATCTATGATCAGTTCAAAGCGGCGGTATCTGAGAAATCTTCCCTGCAGCCGTACAAGCAGGCTGTCCGTGATCAGCAGTGGCGCTATCCGGCTAATTTCCTGAAGCTGCGGTTTCTGGAAAATCATGATCAGCCGCGGATTGCCAGTTATACGCAGGATCACGATAAAATCCTGAACTGGGTGGGGTATTCGTTCTTTGTGGAGGGCACAGCGTTTGTCTATGCCGGACAAGAAGCCTGGAATACGCATCAGCCAAGCTTGTTTACGAAGGATCTGGTCGACTGGACACAGCGGGATCCGGCTTATGAAGCCCTGATCCACCGTCTGAATGAAATTCGCCGCATGGACTTCATGGGTGCGCATCGGCAGTTTGTTCTGCATGATAATCCACAGGAAGTCTTGGTTTGCGAATATCAATGCGAAGACACCCGGGTTTTTGGCATCTTTAATGTTCGCGGTCTGGAAGGGGATCTTCCATTGGCGACAATTGAAGGTGAATTTGTTAATCTGATCGACAATCAGCCGGTGATCGTTGAAAAGGGTCAGCTGAAGCTGAGCCGGAAGCCGCAGATCTTTGTGTGCTCCAATCTCTCGGCGGAATAAGCTTTTCTAGCCTTGCCGCTGAAATTGAAAAGGATAAGGCAGTCTGTCCGCAGACAGAAAGTGGATCAGAATTTCAATCGAGGATGTGACTTCGGTCATGTCCTTTTTGTTTGCGAAAATTTCATGTTGAAACAGAGTGGGAAGAAACAGCGATCAATCCCATCAAGAAAGCTTCATCCAGATCAGCCTGCCGGCAGGATACCTACAGAAAGGTTAAGCGCAGGGGAAAGGAAACAAAGCCATCGACAGCACAAAGCTGACTTTTTCCGAGGATTAGCGGGAAACTTTGGCAAAAGATTGCTGGAAATCCACGGGAATATTGGACTTTGCCTGGCTCAACGGTTGACAATCGGCGTAAAAACAGGGATGATATTAATGGATTTTTATGACCCTTTTTATAGAAACGAAGAGAAAGGAGCGCTGATTTATGAATAAGCTGCCTGAGAAATTAACACAGCTGAGAAAATATAACGGCTTATCTCAACAAGCCGCGGCCGAGAAAGCCGAGGTTTCGGTTCTGGATTATATGGCCTGGGAAAATGGGGGAGCGATTCCTGACATTGATCATTTGATTCTGTTAGCGGAGGCTTTCCACATCAGTTTGGATGAGATGATCCGCAATGAGGTGCCGGTACTGCCGGAGAAAGATGTTCATGAAACATTAGATATTCCCTTTATGAAAAAAACGGAGGAAGAGTATCCGACGTCGGAGATAAGCATGAAGGAGCCAATTCAGCCGCAGCCGGATCTGGGACAGACCCGGGTGATTCCGGCTGTGAAGGATTTGGAAAAAACCAAACCGCTGAGGGCGGTTAAGGAGCCGGAATTACAGGTGCATTCGGCAGCGGGAGCCGGCGCGAATCGGCCTCAGCCGCAAGCGATGAAGTCCAAAAAGAACAATCAGACCAAGCTGATCGGGGCAGCGGCTGGCCTGGGGCTCGTCGTGCTGCTTCTCATCCTGGTTTTCAACAGCTTGGGCGGTGGGAAAAAAGAGGAAGTAACCAACATCATGACCGCAGAGAACCGCATTGCGGCCGGCAGTGAATTTACCCTTGTTTTGAATACCGATGGAACCGTCAAAGGCCAGGGAAGCAATGACGAGGGTCAGATCAACGTTGGCAGCTGGGCCAATATCACTTCGATCAAAGCCGGAGCGCAGCACAGTGTCGGCTTAAAGAAAAACGGAACGGTTGTCGCCGCCGGCAGTTCCCGACAGAAGCAGACAGAGGTCGCCGAGTGGAGCGGGATCACAGCGATTGCGGCGGGGGATCATCATACCTTGGGTTTAAAGAAGGACGGCACAGTCGTCTGTACCGGCGACAACAGCAATAAGCAGTGTGAAGTTTCTGAATGGAAAGACGTTGCTAAAATTGCTGCCGGAGCCAACATCAGCGTTGGAATTACCCAGGAAGGGAAAGTGCTGATTGCCGGCAGTCAGGCTGACGTTTCCACGCTCAGCGATATTCAGAATGTTGTCATCAGTGGGGATACGCTGTTAATTCTGACTAAGAACGGCAGTCTGGACTGCATCGAAGGCAAAACCGGCGTCTGTCCGGCTAAAACGCCGTCTAAGATTACAATGGCGGCGGCTTCCGCTGAACATCTGTTGATGCTCAGCAGCGACGGCACGGTGAGTGCTGAAGGCGATAAGGAATATGGCCGGCTGGAAGTCGGGGAGTGGAAAGACGTCATCGCGGTTGCCGCCGGCAAGAACCACTCCGTCGGACTGCTGAAAAATGGAAGTCTGGTTGCGGCCGGCGACAACAGCCGCGGTCAAAGTGAGATGAGCGGCGTCAGTGAAGAAGAAAAACAGCTGGAAGCTGTAAAAAATATTAAGATCACCCAGGACGGAGATCAGATCAAAATCAGCTGGGATAAGGTAACGGATGCGGATTATTATGAGGTATCCGCTACCTTGAAAAAAGAATATTCCGCCAAAGTGGACGGCACTTCCGTATCCTTAAACGGTAATTTGTTTGAGGATGGCAAACAGGTGACATTCAGTATTGTTGCCAATTCACGCGAAAACAACGTCAAACCGTCAGAACCGGCAACGCAGATCTTTAATTACTTTGCCCCGACCGCTACGCCGTCAGTGACCCTCGCCTCCGTGGCCAACGTCAAAATCAGCCAGGATGCCAACAATGTCCGAATCAGCTGGGATGCGGTGGAAAACGCCGATTATTATGAAGTCAGCGTGACTAACCAGAGCGGCTATCACGAAAAGGTCAGCGGCACTTCCGTCACGCTTCCGAACAGTTCTTTTGAAGACGGCAAGCAGGTGACGATCACGATTGTTGCCGGATCCAACAGTACGCTGTACGAGAACTCCGTGGAGTCCGTCACCAATTACAATTATATTGCCCCGACGCCGGTACCTACTCCGGAATTGACACCGGTTCCGACGCCGGAACTCACGCCGGAGCCAACCCCATCGGAAACTACGGAACCTTCCACAACGCCGGCCGGCGAAGGGGAAGGCGGAGATTCACAGCCGGAAAGCGAGGGAAATCATGGAAACGAATAACCGCTGGTATGTACGCCGAAAAGACGGCAAAAAGGACGGCAGTTTCTCTGACAGTGAGTTAGCCGCACTGATCCGCAAAGGGATTGTCGAACCGGAGGATGAAATCTGGACGATGAAGATGGCCGATTGGATGGCTTTGAAAGATTCCATTTACAGCTTCTATCTGCCGCAGGAAGAAAAACCATTTGTCTTAGAAGACACGGATGTTGAACTGGAGCTGGATGTCCATTCAGATTCAGAGATTCTGTTGTAAGCTGGATCAAAAAAGTAAAAAGGTCAATTCCTGACATTGAAAGCCGGGAATTGATTTTTTGTTTAATGGGAAAGTTCGATTAGAAAAAGAAAATCATGAAGTAAGCTCAATTGCGTTGCTTCCGCCTTGGCGTTTGTATATCATTATCTCAACCGGAAGCTGGGCTGTACTGTGCATTTAGCGGCAGTCCAAGGAATTGAATCATGAACAGTAAAACATCACAGTTCTTCAATCGGATTCAGATGGGTATCACAGGATAGAGGATAGTTTTTAGGATCGGAGTGAAACTGAAGAACTGTGAGCCGTAAACAGACTGAAAGGAAGAAACCTTTGAGAAAGACTTGAGCTTTGAAAGCAGAACAAGAGTAGGCAGGAATCAGAGATTGGGTTTCCCCACCGGACAAGAAACAGAGTGAGATTCTAGGCGGTTTTGACTTTTGAATGATGCGCAGTATCATTTTCTTGTTGTTTTGAATCTATATTTGGAGAACAGATTTTTGCCGTTATCCAAAGCAGGCGGCAGAAAAACAGCGCTTACGCTTCTTGATTGCAGCGCTGTGTTTTCAAAATGAACAGACAGTTTAATAAACTTAATGTTTCCGTATCCGCCAGATCCAGATTGAGTTCTTCACGAAGTTTACTGATTCGATAGAATACCGTATTTTTATGTACGCTTAGCAGATCGGCGGTTTCTTTGATATTGCCATTGCAGCGCAGAAACGCCTGAACAGTTTTCAAATACTCGGTGCCATTTTGTTGATCCCAGATTTCCATCGCCGCTAAAGGACTATTATCGAGAAGTGAAGCCGTTTGTTCAGACGGAATCAGGGATAATAAATAATTCAGCTGATATTCGCTGAAGGGGGCTAACCCCAGTCTTCCGGTTTGCTTTGCAAATTGCAGGCTGCAGCGGGCTTGATCATACGAACGCTGCAATGCGGTTAGGGTGTTCCCCGGACTTCCAACGCCAACGGTCAGTCGATTATCTTTTAAATACTGTGTTAATTGAGGCTGATGCGACCGCAATTCTTCATCGCCGGCTAAAATGACAAAACCCTGATCATAATTGGTCATACAGGTGGATAGTCCGGCAAAGGCTTGTTGATAAAGCGGCAGGTTGCTTGTGTAATCGGGATAATATTCAGGGATGAACCATAAGAGGCAGAGGTTATTCCAGGTGGGGATGGAAGCGGAGAACATCGTATGCAGATCCACCAAAGAAGCATCCAGTTTATTATTTAACAAATTCCACAGACAATTTTCACCTTCGCTTCGTGTATTGCGCAGAACATAAGCCATACCAATCAGTCTTGCTGTAGCCTGAACTAAATCCATATCCATATCTTCCAGACGGTTGCCGATGTCGGGCAAACGAATGCCGCCGACATGCCGGCCATAAACCAGACATCCGCAGATCAGGCGTTTGCGGCGAATGTGCGGCCATACGAGTACCTGCGGAATACCGGTACGGGATAAAGCGGTGACATAATCCGTATCCTTTTGATATTCTTCATCACTGATCTGTTTTCGGCGGTAAGCTTTATCCTCCATGTCCTCTCGGGGATAATGGACGGAGCGTGTTGTTTCATTCTGCGCGGTATCAATAAAGGCAACAGGATTGCCAAGGACCATTTCAGCCTTGTCAAGGACTTCGGAAAATTCTGCACCTTTGAGCAGTAAATCAAATAAGGGATGTTCCATCTTCTTCCTCCTGGATAAAAGAACAAAACTCAACGTTGTTTTTGGAAAATATCCAAGCAAAAATCAATTTGTTAAAAAGAAATCATGTTCATTATATGAAACATTGTACAGATTGACAAGTATGGAAAAAACATTTGAAATTCTTACTATTTCTCTGCCGGAAGGGAAATGCTATGCTGTACCACAGGAGGTAAGGAAATGAAGAAAATGAAAAAAATGGTGGGACTGGCTTTGCTTTTAGCATTGTCCGCCTGTGCCGCCGCGCCGAATCAAGAGGATCTGAATACACCCTCTGCACAAACTGAAGTTCGGGAAGAAACCACGGACGTTGTCGTCGTGGGAGCAGGCGGAGCCGGGCTGACCGCGGCTTATTTTGTCCAGCAGGGAGGTCATGAGGTTGTGCTGCTGGAAAAGCGCGCGATGACAGGCGGGAATACTGCTTTGGCCGGATTCTTTGCGGCCAACAGTACGAAAATGCAGGAAGCGATGGGAGATGTTTATACCCAGCAGGATCAAATTGACTTTTTGATGGAAACTGAAGGTACAGATCCGGAGTTTGCCAAGCTGTTTGCGGAAAATTCAGGTCCGACCGCGGAATGGGCGGTGGATACACTGGGAATTGAAGTGACGCGTGTCAACGGTCGGGAAATCTATGCCGTGGATGAGAAGGGGACTAAGTTCCCAGCTCAATTTGTCAGTAAGCTGACGGCACTGAATCAACAGATTGGCGTCGATCTGCGGACGGAATGTCCGGCAACTTCATTGATCCTCGAAGATGGAAAAGTAGTTGGCGTGGAAGCAGAAGACGCGCAGGGGAAAATCATCATTCATGCTCAGGCAGTCATTCTGGCCAGCGGCGGATTTGCGGCAAACCAGGAAATGCTTCAGCAATATGCTCCTGAATGGGCAGGAGGAACGACATCCAATACGGCAGCGACAACGGGGGATGGCATTTTGATGGCCGAGGCAGCCGGAGCAGCTTTAAGCAACATGGATCAGCTGACGTTGAATCCAACATTCTATGATGATCACGGAACAACGATGTCCGTCAGCGGCGTCCGCTATGAAGGTGGAATTCTTGTTGATCCAACCGGCAAACGGTTTGCCAATGAAATGGCGAATTATACGGAGGTTTCAGAAGCGGAAAAAGCGATTGGGTCAAAAGCGTTTGCGATCATGGATTCAACATCTCTGGCCTGCAATCCGAAATATGCGGTAGAAGCGGATACCATTGAAGATCTGGCTGAAAAAATCGGCGTTGATTCTGCAGCGTTAAATGAAACCGTTACGAATTATCAAAGATACTATGATCATCAAAATGATGAAGAATTCGGCCGCACGGATATGCGCAGCCGGATTGACACGGCTCCGTTTTATGCCGTACCGGTTTTCCCGGGTGTTCATCATACTCGCGGAGGGGTGACAATTAATCTGCGTTCGCAGGTGTTGGATACGGAAGGTCATTCAATCCCAGGTTTATATGGTGCAGGGGAAGTTACGGATAATAAACTGATGGGCAATGATCCGGTAGCTGCCGGCATTACGTTTGGCAGACTCTGTGCGCAGTCGGTATTGGAGGATTTGCAGTAAATTCTTGGATCTATGCTTTTATTTTAATAAAATGAACGATAAAAATTAATAATTAAAGGCTCGTTGGCGGCTGTTCTTGCAAATCAAAGTGGGAACGGCCGCTTTTTTGTCTAATCGCCGCTGCAATACACTTGGAGGATATTTAAGGATCCTTGTTAAGAAAAAGGACTAATTCGTGTTCTTGATTAGAATTAGTCCTTATCCTCATTTCTATTTTTTAAATAAGCGCTTTATTCCGAGCTGTCATCTTTCTTTTCGTACTTTCGCACGGTAATATCATAAATTAATGAGGCTAATAATAAAATGGATGCGGAAATCATTGAAAGACCTGCAAAAATGAAATTACCCGTTCTTGAAGTAAAGAATAAAACGACTAAGTTCACCATCAGGCCGACAATGAAGAAATAAACTCCATTCATGATTTACCCTCCTTTCGTTTAACCAGCCAGCAGCACTTCTAAACCAAGCGCAACAATAGGAAATGACCCAATCAACAGAATGAAAACATTACAGTCGTTAAGCCATGGTTCTTTCTGATAATCGAGGATCAGAATGAAAGATTAGTTTTCGTGCTGGGCTACGGTAGCGTTTTGAATCTTTTCTGCTTCCACTAACCGGAAGGCTACTTTGCCATAACGAATTAAGGAAATCAGATTTTCTGCCAACATGTCAACCTGACCGATGACATTGGTGTATTCAACGCCAGGCATGCTTTTCAATGCGATCTGCAGTTCCCCTTCATATTTGCCCGAGAGCTCGTTGTCCAGCGTGATGCACAATTTATCGCGATCAGAAACGGGCTGAGCGCAAACTGAACCCAGGCCGCGAGTCTGAGTTGCCCGTAAAATAAATTCCGGCTGATCACTGCGCGACTTTAAGACTATGTTCAACAGCTTTTGGCGCAGGTCCGTATCCAGGCTGGAGTTAAAGTAAACCGGTACGTAGACACAATGGTTGTGGACAATTTCCTGAACCTGTTCCATCTCTGTCCGCGAAGGATTGCCATCGCCAAAAAAGATGTAGTCGAACATGCCGGTTGCCGTGAGTTCCCCGGCGCTCAAATAAGCCGGTTTGTAACGATGATTTTCCACAGTACATAAGCCGTGGCCATAGGCAAACAACAAATTGTCGGCATCCAGCGAATTGATGAATACACCGGTGCGGATCCCGCAGGCCTTAAACAGCTTCGCATTTTTATACGTGTCAATAAACGACATTCCGGTATCCGGATGCGGGAAGAAATTATGGACAGCGACGTAATTTTCCAGATTGCCGTGACGCTGAATCGCTTTGATCCGGTTGATCGGCTCTGCCTGCATCGAAGCATTGTCCTCGATCAACACACCGTCTTCATTGCAGGTCATCTGAGCGACCCGCTCGTGATCTTCCTCAAATCCAAAATCTAGCCGTACAATCCGAATTCCCAGATGAACAAAAGGAGACAGATCGTTGGGTTCCGCATGCAGCTGATCCATGATCCGTCGATTGATATCCACATGCAGCGTCAGGCCCATCTTCCGGCACTCGCTGATCAGCCATTGAAACGGTGCCTTTAACTGGTTGGGTGCACTCCAGGCCTGCGGCGATTGAACGGTCGTATAAACCTGGCTGTAGCCCAGTGTGACCGCTAAATCTAATTGCTGTTTCATCACCGCTTCTGACTGCAGATGCGGGTAGAGAGAGATCCCTAAAAGACTCATGGTATATTCCTCTTTCTTGTTTATTCCTTTCTCATTATAACGCACTCCGGAAAAAAGAAAAAGCCAGACTTGATCCGGACAACAGCTCCGAAACAGTCTGACCTGATATTCTGTTATTTTTCAAATTCCTGAACGACTTTATTCATCTCGTTCGGGATGTCGATATGCTGCGGACATTTCGTCTTGCAGGCGCCGCATTTTTGACAATGTGAAGCCTTTTCCGTAATCTCCATCGCATCATAGCCAGCTTTTTGGGCGGCCTGAACATTGTAGACATGGGCGGTGTTCAGCAGCCGGAAATTCTTCGGAATATCCAGCCCGAATGGGCATGGCATGCAATAGCGGCAGCCGGTGCAAGGGACCTGAATCCGAGCCTGGAATAATTGCCGGGCCTGTTCAATCGTATTCAGTTCTTCTGCGTTGAGCGATTCGATCTCACTGAAGGTTTTGACATTATCGATGACCTGTTCCATCGTGCTCATGCCGGAAAGGACAGTCTGCACATTATCGTGATCGCCGACCCAGCGAAGTGCCCAGGAAGCATCGCTCCAATCCGGATGAACACGGCGGAATTCCGCTTTGATTTCTTCCGGAACATTGGCTAACATGCCGCCTTTGACAGGTTCCATGATCGTCATCGGAATGTTTTTGGACTTGGCCAGCTCATAGCCGCGCAGACCTGCCTGAATGTCGGTATCCATATAATTGAACTGAATCTGACAGAAATCCCAGTCATAAGCATTGAGGATTTCTTCAAACACTTCATAATCATCATGGAACGAGAAACCGATCCGGCGTACCTTGCCGCTGTCCAGCACCGATTTCAGATGCGGAAGCAGATTCATCTCTTTAATGTGTTCCCAACGCTCACGGCTCAGGGCGTGCAGCAGATAGAAATCAACATAAGATGTCTGCAGCTTGGTCAGCTGTTCATCTAAAATCCGATCAAAATCCGCGATGTCCTTGCACATCCAGGTCGGGGATTTGGTGACTAAGTAGAAACTGTCGCGAGGTTTGGTGGCGACCCACTGGCCTACGACGACTTCACTTTCAAAGTTGTGATACGGATAGGCCGTGTCGATATAATTGACGCCGTGTTCATAGGCATAATCAAGCATTTTCATCGTCTCCGGACGGTTGATTTTTCCATCCTCGGTAACGGGAAAACGCATGCAGCCGAAGCCCAGCAGCGAAGTCTTTGCCGGGATTTTACCTTTTTCTCTGTATTTCATAACAATCCTCTTTCTATGATTCACAACGAATTCCGCTGTTCAATCCAAATTCCTGATTTAATTATACTGCATTGTAGTTCCGGATGTATTTATAAAACGTACTTTTTTTTATTTGCAGCTGATCCAGAGCTTGTTGAAGCGTACATTCATGACGCAGATAGCAGGCGGCCACTTCGCTGAAATTTTTCGGCGGGATGTAGCGCGGCCGGCCTAAATGCTTGCCCTTCTCTTTGGCAATCCGGATGCCCTCAGCCTGCCGTGTTTTGATGTTGATCCGCTCATTTTCAGCGACAAAGCTGAGGATCTGGAGTACAAGATCACTGATGAAACAGCCGACCAGATTATCCGGACGGCTGCGGGTGTCCAGCAAAGGCATATCCAACACGACAATCTGGACTTCCAGACGCTTGGTTAAATCCGCCCATTCCTCCAAGATAGCCTGATAATTGCGGCCCAGCCGGTCGATGCTTTTAATCACCAGCAAGTCCTGCGGTTGCAGGACTTGCTTTAACCGGCGGTAAGCTTGACGATCAAAATCCTTGCCGCTCTGGCAATCAACATAGAGTTGGGCCTCGCTCAATCCGAACATTTTTAATTCTTCGATTTGACGATCCAGATTCTGACTTTTAGAAGAGACTCGCGCATAGCCATAATTCACGTTTAATTCCTCCTTGGCAAACGTTGGCATGGAAGACAAAAACAGCTATTCCCTCCCTTGAATAGCTGAAATTGTCTGCCTGTTTATAAAGGTACACCTTTATAAAAGCGCTTTCATGTTTTTATTATAACATCACCAGTTGAAAACGCAAGCGCTTTCAAATTGAAAATAGATAAAATATCCTTCAAGTAACTTGCAAAAGTAAATGCAACTCAAGTATTAGAAAAGATTGCACTTATATTTGCAAAACCTTAACCTGCATTTACTCTTGCAAATCGGTTATCATTTTATTGT
>ERZ1108168.263-NODE-263-length-49147-cov-6.417502_pt1 | contig 49147 bp, 41 predicted proteins | sample MGYA00403704_ERZ1108168 | MGnify/ENA primary metagenome ERZ1108168 (study PRJEB35170, sample SAMEA104062421) | human gut metagenome | biome: human gut; feature: human-associated habitat; material: faeces | place: Denmark | collected 2012-06-12 ...
TTTTTAATTATAAATCATAGCAAAAGAATTAGAACTGAAATACGGCTGCAATCCTAACCAGAAGCCTGCCCGTATCTTCATGAAAGACGGAGAACTGCCCATCGAAGTATTAAACGGACGTCCCGGATTTATCAATTTACTGGATGCATTCAACAGCTGGCAATTAGTAAAAGAGCTGAAAGAAGCTACCGGACTTCCGGCTGCCGCTTCCTTCAAGCATGTCAGCCCGGCAGGTGCTGCCGTAGCGGTAGAAATGAATGAGACGCTAAAGAAGATTTACTTTGCAGACGATCTTCCACTTTCTCCGCTGGCTACTGCTTATGCCCGTGCCCGTGGTGCAGACCGTATGTCATCTTATGGTGATTTCATTGCTCTTTCTGACACGTGTGATGAAGAGACAGCACGTCTTATCAATCGCGAAGTATCCGATGGGGTTATAGCGCCTGATTATACACCCGAAGCACTGGAAATTCTTCGTAACAAACGCAAAGGTACTTACAATGTTATAAAAATAGACCCGGCATACCGCCCTGCTCCTATCGAGCATAAGGATGTTTTCGGTATCACTTTTGAACAAGGACGCAATGAATTGAAAATAGACGAATCTCTGCTCAAAGAGATGCCGACCCAGAATCAGGAGATTCCTGCCGATGCCAAACGCGATCTGCTTATTGCCCTCATTACATTAAAGTATACACAGTCCAACTCCGTATGCTATGCCAAAGACGGACAGGCTATCGGTATTGGTGCCGGACAACAGTCACGTATCCATTGCACCCGCCTTGCCGGAAATAAGGCTGACATCTGGTATCTACGTCAACATCCGAAAGTAATGAACCTCCCCTGGAAAGATAAAATACGCCGTGCCGACCGCGACAATACAATAGACATTTACATCTCTGAAGATTATATGGATGTATTGGCAGACGGCAGTTGGGAACAGTTCTTCACCGAAAAGCCGGAAGTACTGACCCGCGAAGAAAAGCGTGAGTGGCTGGATACGCTAACCGGAGTAGCATTGGGGTCAGATGCCTTCTTCCCTTTTGGTGACAATATTGAGCGTGCACACAAAAGCGGTGTAAGTTATATTGCACAACCGGGTGGTTCGGTACGCGATGATCATGTCATCGAAACTTGTGATAAGTATAACATTGCTATGGCATTTACAGGTATCCGTCTGTTTCATCATTAAATAAAAAAAAGAATGCCTTCCCTGCCACTCTTGACAGGGGAAGCATTCAAACAACACAAACAAAGTTCATACTACTAAAATTCTATTAACCCTTAACTTCACGCACACAACGAATAGGGTATGCACAAGCACGGCGACTATAACCATATCCATAGTCATAAGGATTAACTAAGTTAGGATGAATATGAAATATAGAACTTGCATAGTCTCGTGAAGCAGCCGAAGTATAATATCCTCCGCATCCTCCCATTACATAACAACTGCCATCTCCATTCCTCCACCCACAAAATGGAAAAAGTGAAGTTATCCCACTCTTAAATTGCTGCATATAAAGAATGAGTCCACGATCTGTTGCTTCCGTTCCCCAGTTGCTATAATTCTGCGTATTACTTGCATAATCTCCACTATGATTCATACCGTCAACTGTAAATCCCATCCATACATCACTCGGAGGTAGCATCCAGCCTGAAGGACAGGGATCGAATATTGATTTCACCTCAGCACCATTATTTGCTACGATTTTCTCACCATTGATGACAAGTGTTGTATTTGCCGGATCATCAAACGATCTCCCTCCCCATAGTTTATCAGGATTCACTCCCCAATACCAATTTCCATCATTTACATAACTAACCGGAGTGTGCGTAGGAGTTTCTCCGGCAGGGTTAACATCCCACATACCGGGATCAGCAGAAGCCATAAAAGTAGTAGGATGCTGGATGGCATATTCCAATGTACCATTAGCAGCATTCGTCTTAGTTGTATTAAAAGTTTCTCCGGCTGCGCCTACTGTCGAAGTCATAGGAAGTAAATTTCCATTATTCCCATATACATTGACTACATAAGTAGAATTATAAGGATGAAAAGTAGCATCGTATATTTTAATAGTAGGAAAAGGATCTTTCCTACCCCATTGATAATAATTCCCCAATGTGCCAATATCTCCTTTAGTAGTACTGACTGCTCCTAAATTGCACGACATAAAACTACGTCCTGCCACACGCTGATTGTTGTAAATAGCACCACTATCCCAATTGTATGTATTATACAACACTGCATTTGCCACTTTTGCCGGTGAACTATCATTGACCCAAATATGCCATGACCACACGATAACACCGCTACTATTATAGCCGGCTATTACCGCATTTCCATTTAATGCTCCCGCCGTTACATATATCTTATCATCTTTCAGAGATACCAGATTCCCTGCCGAGTTATTGCCTATAGCAAAATTTGTCCCATCTCCTGTTTGCCACAATATTCTCACAGAAGAGATTTTCTTAGCAACTACATTTTTATTCACATAGTCAGAATATTTCCAGCCACCTCCTGTTTCTGCACGGTCATACGGATCAAAGATAATACTGGACCGGGGTGTCATTACAAAACAGTTTGCAGGAGCGGCCATCACCCGATTATCTGTAGCTGAAGAATTAAGATTCAATGTTATATTATACTGGCAATTCCGTTTTATATTAAAATCATTCGTCGTATTTTCACCCGGATACACTGTGTAAACATAACTACTGCCATCCACATCCGAGTCAACAAACAAACGAATATATACAGCATTAGACGGAGCCGCATCATTTTTAGTTTTAGGATCTGTATTTAATGTGGTTCCCTGCCAATTTTCAGGAATAAAACAAGAGTAAACCATATTCTCCGTAGGCGAAATAACATCAGAAATAGTACAAGGCGTAAACGAAGTCGGATACGAAGCCACCGTTGTTTCCCCTACTTTCAGCACATCAGGAACATTACTGATTGATATCTTGTTTACCTTCAGCAAGCCTTTCACCCCGTCTGCTATTTTATAATAAAATGAGATTTTTGCTACCATTCGTTTCAGAGAAATCGTACCTAAAGCATTGCTTACACCGGCAGTTATTGTTTTTCCGGTTACATGGGCAGACATCAACAAATTCTTATTTTCCCCTCCATACATGGCACTCTCAGTAGAACGGGTAAAAGTTCTGGATGTCAGTACACTCAAATTACTGCTGAGAGTTATCCCATTCGCCCAGGAAGCATCGTTCGTATTGGCTACAATATATATCTGACAATCAGACACCGGACGTAACATTACTTTCAGCGCTGCCGTACCCGAAGTAGAAGAAGTAGTATAGTAGCGCGGAGCAGAAATCAATGCTCCTGCACTATTATATTGAAACACCCATATATTTTTGATTGCATGCTCGTCTACATTCGAGGCATCGGCCGCACGGGTATTGGGAGTCGCTTCCCAAATCTCTCCAATAATCTCCACCGGCAGGCTTTTCAATTCTAAAGAAACTTCCTCAAGCCCTTCTTCTGAATTATCAACTACGGTAGTCTCTATAAATTGATTCTCGGTACAAGCAAAAAGTAATCCCGACAAAAAAGTATAAACTATAAATTGAATCTGCTTCATAAGGTTGTTTTTTCCCATCTATCCTATATCGAAACTATTGTTTTTAGAAGTATATCCGGATATATTGAGTGTACCCGTTTCATCTTTGGAAAAAGTGATTAAAACTTTATAATGATATCCTTGTTGCAAAGTGATAGCTGTACCACTGTTTGTATCATTCAAAAAAACAGTATATACCTCTGCAATAGAAGCATTGGCATGTTTCAGCGTTACCTGAAAAGATATATTGCTCACGCTGATTGCCGGATAAGTATATTGTGTGCCAACCAATGTTCCATCGGTAGTAACACCCGTAATGTTCGCCCCGATTAAAGCGACCGGATTGGTAGAAACTGTAGCAGTGGCAACATTCGTCTTAAATAGATATCCGGTAGTATGGGCATTCTGAAAATTCACAGAAGAAATCGTTATATCTTCCACATCCGTACTTCCCTTATTAACATAAAGATCTACACGGGCTGTCCGGATATTCAAAGGAATAGTAACTTCATTTTTCTGTCCGGTTGAAATCGTTTGCTCCACAGTGCCCGTCATTAGTAATCCTTGCGAAGGATAATTGCCGTTCGCGTAATCATCAGAGGTAGAAATCATCTCTCCAAGTTGAGTATACGTAGGCGAAGCATCCAATTGGTTTTTCAATGCAGTACCCGGATTAGCAATTACATAAATATACTTCTTGCCTTCCCGCAAGGTGAGTTGCAGTGTATGGTCCGCCCCTAATGATCCGCTCTTCTCAAAAACTTTATTAGCATTGTAGACCAGTACAACTGCACTTTTTACTTCATACTCACTGATCGTAGCCCGTGTAGCAGATTCAGACGCTCCTCTTATACCGGAAATACTGTTTGTACTAATCCCAATAAATACGGTCGTTTCCTTTACCGGAAAATCATCAGCAAAAGACTGTTCCGTACAACTCGTACATATCAGGCACGCGAGTACTCCCAATGCAAAGCAGAGCAGAGCAATGCAAGTAGATAATATATATATCAGTATTTCTCTTGTCTTCATTATTTACGCAAAACGTTCTATACACTACCACTCCGGGCTTACTCCTACTTCGTCCCATGAAGGCATTCTCACTTCCACCGCTATTCCCTGAAAGTCGAACAATATAGGAATAGTAACCTCTTCTTTTCCTGTAATCTCAATGTTATTGTCTGCAATAAATTGTCCAAGCTCCACTACTTCCAACAATTTATAATCACTTTGCCTGTATACTTTAAGCTGGGAGGAGGTATTCTCTACGAAACGTGGAACTTCACAACGCGCCATGCTGACCTGATACTCCGGTTTGTAAACAGCTTCGGGAGAAAAACTCAGGGGTATACCTCCGCCTTCGCATTCAAAATCATATTCAGAGCTAAAGCCACCAACATGAAATACAGGAGGATGATTCACGCCATTCTCATCATAGTCAGTTACCCCCTTAGTATAAGCCCACAATGTAATATGAGCCGAACGAAAAGTGACAGTAGCAGTTGCTTTCCCCTCAACATCAGAAATTGTCAACAAAGCTTTACCATGATACAAAGGATCATAACTTTGAGGTATCCCCCCTGTAGTGTGGGCAATATTGACTATTCGGGCTTCTTCTTTCCGGTTCTCACCAGTTACCTGACAATAATGTTCCAGATTACCCCAACATATAATATTATAAGTCCCGGCTTCCAGCCGTAACTGAAAGCCACGAAAAAGAGAGAGGTCTGCAGACTCCAGACGCCCCGAAGCGACTTGCTTTCCGGTTGCATCATAAACATAGTACGAAACATTGGCTATATGGTCACGGAACAAATCGGAAGTTCCGTCACCCTTATATTCAAAATTTACGACTGCATTCTTGCAACCTCCCATCTCTGCGGTGGTACATGCACCGCAGAGAAAAAAGAAACACAGACTCAGGAGATTTAAGACACTTCTCATCATTCTGATTATTACATGACAGGTTTAACAACCGTAATCGTCCAGGGATTAACACTGACTTTTACCGTCAGGCTGATATCAGCAGGGTTGGGAACATCAGATAAATCGCTTTCTTTAAACTGAAGATCCTCTATTTTGTATACCTGCCCTCTTGCAAGCCCCATAGGCACGGCATTCGGATCGGAACTGGTTTTGAAACCACGTATGTTGAGATACTGAGTATTGGCATACGAACCGATAGTTGAACTGATATCAGTCAATTTTACAACCACACGCGGAGAAATACGATCTGCATCTATACCGGGGAAGAACTGATATCCCCATACGCCATTGGCAGGAGTAGCTACTTTGGACGTAGTTGCCGCTAAAACAGCATCCGGATTTGCAGAAACATCTGCCTCATCGCACATCAATTTATAAGTAGCAGTGTAATCGGCACCGCCACCACCAAGAATAAACAACTGTTGTTTGGTAGGATCGTTATCTTCATCAAGCGCCATTTCACTATAAAAATGAGAAACATAAATGGCTCTCAATTTATAATCACTCACGGCACCAGTGGCTGTAATCTTAGCTATTTCGATACGAGAACATAAGGGGGAGAGCTGTACACTTACCTCTTGTTTAGTATTATCCCCTCCTACTGCACTCAAAGTTCCGATACCATCCATTGTCACATGCTCAATATCACTTTGGCCTGTCAGAGGTACTGCAATATCTTTCAATTCAGACAAAGTGGTCTTTGAACGAACGGTTGATTCAGTCACATCATCAGGCATATTGCCAATAATATAAACCTTTTTCACCTCTCCCGACACATTCTGAAATGCATAACCTGTAGCTCCCGAAGCATCTCCCCAAAAGTCATCTACATTAATGACACGTTGTGCCAGATTGGTTGCTGTTCCTCCGGTAGGTGTTATGCGATAGCACAATTTAATGTTATCCTGATTGGTTATCAGAAACAGATAACCACTGGCAAATGCAACCTTGTCAGTGCTCGTCTTACCCGCCTCGTCAGCACGCGTACCGGGCTTACTTTGCTCTACATTCTCAAACTTCACGAATACGTCTTGAACATAATCCGCATTGATAACTTCTTCATTCTCTTCTGTAGTCATCGTACAACTTGCCAACCCCAATAGGGTCGCAACCATTAATCCAAAATACTTTTTCATTTCTACATCATTATTTGTTTGGTCATTATTCCTTCTCCAACGGAGCATAAGTTACTCCTGAAATAGTCAGTCCGCGCCCTTCTACCGTTACATTATAAATATACGCATAGCCTACAGGCCAGTTATCATTTTCATTGATATAAGGCAACTGTACAGTCATTGGGCAACCATCCACTATCAATGTCAGAAACAGCCCTGTGGGCGAAACAATTGAAGGCATGGAAAGCGAAGCAATCACCTTTGTTTGAAGATGCATATTGTAATCATTGATAATAGCTTTACCAGTCAAAGAAACCGAATTTGCACTCTTATCAGGGGTTAATTGTCCTTCCCACTCATTTTCTGTGCAGAAGTATCCGGAAAGAGTAAGTTCCGTTAATTCCCCCGGAGCATTTGCAGAGAAAACTTCTCCACGATTGATGATAAAACGAAACAACGACTTAGCTGGAACAGCTGAGTTTACCTCAGAAGTTTGCGAAAATACAACTGTACAAATGGTCTGCAACAACAGGGCAGCCATACAAAAAAATAGCTTTCTCATTTATCTTGTTTTTTGTTATTTATTTGTAGTCTTAGAAACGGTAAATCAAACTGATATTACTTCCGGTCACTGTATATTCACGTTTTGTATACCGCCCGCAAAGATTATTACACTCCTCTCCTGCATTATATCTTTTCACTGTAGAATAACGGTGCCCTCCACGAACACTTAACTCCACAGCCAAACCTCTGTATAGTGGCAGTAAGTAACCGGCAGAAAAACCTTCACTGTGATATCTGCCTGTATGGCAACCAGTAGGTTCCTGATTATTATAATCACCAAACTGACCATATATACCCAAAAAGAAGCCACGAAAAGTATTATTATTATTCAGCCAAAAACGAGGTTCCAGACTATAAGAGGAAATGCCCTGAAAATAATTATCACTATTATAAGACCAATTACAATAAGCAAAAGCTCCCTTAACTGACCATCGTTTCAAAAAATAATATTCCAGACTGACATTGGGGACAAAAGTCGTATGTGTAAAATCGGGACGAAATCCAGCCCATTGCAGCAGATTGGTACCTATTGCAACCACTGGAGTAAAATCTTCCCCGGAATAAATATGCATCGTTTTTTTCTTTTTATCCTTATTATAATAGGTGTATCCATAACGGTCATTCAATGCAGTATTCTGTATGCCCTGCTGATAAAACCTGGCATTGCGATATTGCTGATTATTATGTTGTGCATGTAGATAAACCAACTTTCCATCCTGTTCCTGAGACATAATTGTAACCTCCGATAATTCTTCATCCGGTTCGGTCTCCACTGTTTTATCACAATAAATCGTAAGACTTGCTCTACGAAGCAGCGGAAAATAATTCCGACTCAATTCTTTATATATCCGCCGTGGTAATTTTTTAAGCTGAGCTTCCTTCTCTACCGGTGATTGATCGGATAGGGCTATAGTACGTACAGTTTGCATTTCCGGATAGTTCGCACGGGTTAATACGCTTATCAATCCATGCCAATCTTCAGGAACACAATCCACCTGAATGTTAATATCCGGAAAAAAAGGATGCAGGTAATTCTTTAAGTTCTCAGCACGTTCAAGGGCTAAAACTTCATTATGATGATAATTCCCCTCCGGAGAGCTGTATCCCACAATCCCAATACTCCGAACACTAAGCGAAGGGTCACCCAGTGTTTTAGTAATATAAGTATGTAAATTCTCTATCTCGGCTACATTATTGCCAAAGTCATATAAGACAAATGATTTATCAAGAGGATAATTTAAGGCTCCTTCTAAGCCAGTGACTTGCTGTGCAAACAAAGAGCCGGAGAGACATAAAGCTCCCCATAAAAAAGTAATACCAGCTTTATACAGCTGCCTACAGTGTTTGTTCATAATTACTGTCTGTCTGATGTTTTTTTCCTGCAAATACATTAGCAATTACACAATATGCCCGAATTGTTAATATATCATTAGCTCCCGGTTCCGTCACTGTAATAGTGATGGAACTTTACTCTTCAAAAAACAGTAATTTCGTCTTCTATCATATTAGTATATTACTATTCCAATATAAATAATAAATATCATTATTGCTATTTTCTATTAGTTTACACAAAATACAATCAAAAAAATCAATAAATATCATACCAAATCAATGATTTATAAAATAATTATCACATTTATTTTGGAACTTATAAAAAAAGATACATATCTTTGCAAAAAAGTTCCATCACTATTACAGTGACGGAACTTTTTTATTTATCCCTTTTTCTCATATTTATCGAAGACATCCATTACCTTTTGATTTGCTTTGTCAAGCACGCTACGATCAATAGAATCGAGATATATCTGAGTCATCCCTTCCGAATGATGTCCCATAATAGAGCTAATATAACTAACCGGGACCCCCACCTGATGTGCCAGCGTAGCCCAGGTATGGCGAGGAACATAAGAACTGAGACTTACTTTCAATCCAAGATAATCAGACAGAGCCTTCAAGTTTTTATTGTAAAGCCGTAAAGCACTTTGATAGGTCTTCCACCCGTTTTTAGCAGATCTATTTATTATAGGGAGTAAATAGGGTGAAATATCATTGGGAGCAACATATCGCTCAATAATTCTGGCAGCCTGAGGTATTACTGAAGTTACAATCAAGGAATCTGTTTTATGTCTACGATAAGTGATAATACCATCGATATAATCGGCTTTACGAAGAAAGGCAAGATCAACAAAGGGGATACCACACAGGAAGAAACTTAGCAAAAAATAATCACGAGAAACTTCTAATGAATGGCGCCCTTCTAAGTCAGCATCGCGCAAATAAGCCAACACATCAAAATCAACAGCATGTTTACGAGTATCATCCCGCCCTGTAAACACGTTAGCAAATAATGACTCTACTTTATCGACCTGCCCCGACTTCACTGCCTGATTATAAATAGATTGAAGCATACGCATATAAAAAGAGATCGTATTACGACAACAACCGGAATACCACAAATACTGTTCATAGTCCTTGATTCGGGACTCACAAAACAGTATAGGCATAGCAACAGAGCCTCCCATAAAACGGACTACACTACGTGAAGTACTTAAATATGCATCAGCCGTACGATAGTCATGTATGCCTCGCAATCTTTCAACAAGTGATGATACATAATTAGAAAAATCTCCTTCCATATCAGATATAATTTTATTAAACATAAATTCTACATTCTTCTCACAATAAAGCACTATTTTATCTTTTCCCAAACAGAGATCAACACATTATGTTTTACAATTATGCAATTTTAAGCATTATGATTGTACGGCTATTTATTCTACTTTAATTTATTCATAATCACTAAAAATGAGAAAAGAACGGAAAGCACCAGAATGACTAAAGAGGACTTGTTTAACATCAAAATATCATTCTGTAATTAAATGAAAGCCTTGAGGTATCCAGGCTAAAGTATATCCCCATTTATAATGAGAACCAATGTGTTATTCCATTATAAATGGGGATTTTCTATATCATCCGGCTGCCTTATCTTTGCACCATCATAATAAAACAGAAATTGAAAATGAATAAAATTGGTGTATTTTACGGTTCTACTACAGGAACCACAGAAGATGTAGCCCGTCGCATTGCAGAGAAGTTGAATGTTCCTCAGGGAGATATTCATGATGTTTCAGCATTGACTGATGCTCTGGTAAAAGAATATGATGTATTGGTATTAGGTACTTCAACCTGGGGCGCAGGCGAATTGCAGGACGACTGGTATGATGGCGTTAAAATTTTGAAGAAAGCAGACCTGGCACATAAGTTTGTGGCACTATTTGGCTGTGGTGATTCCGATTCATACGCTGATACCTTCTGCGATGGAATCGGTATCTTGTATGAAGACCTGAAAGCCAGTGGTTGTACATTCGTTGGTGCAGTAGACACTGCAGGATATACTTTCGATTCATCCGTAGCAGTAGTGAACGGCAAATTTATGGGGCTCCCTATTGATGAAGTGAACGAAGACGGTCAGACAGACGAACGTATTACTCAATGGGTGGAAATACTCAAAAAAGAAATTAACTAATACCTTTTTATTATATATACTTGCATTATGGCTACTGAAAGAACAATCCCCGGAGAAGTAAGAATTTTCCTGAATCACATTTATGAATTTAAGAAAGGAGTACGCAACATGGTACTCTATACCATGAATCGTGAATATGAAGAATTTGCAGTGCGCCGACTGGAAAATCAAAACATCAGTTATATGATTCAAAAAGTAGGGACAAACAAAATCAACCTGTTCTTTGGTAAACCGGAGTGTATGGAGGCTATCCGCCACATCATCATCCGTCCGCTCAATAAACTGACTCCTGAAGAAGATTTCATCTTAGGAGCTATGTTGGGATATGACATCTGCCAGCAATGCAAGCGATATTGTGGTAAAAAAGGAGGTATTAAGATTGCCGTTTAGTATAGTTTTTTTGTATGTGTTAGCTTATTTGTATGTCTTTTGGGGGTAAAGAAGCCGCTTCGTTAGGGAAAGCGGCTTCTTCTATCTTTCAATAGATCTTAAAATCCACAATAAAGATCATCAAAGAGCTTAGTTATTTTCCTGATCTCTTTTCAGATTGAAAAAATCTTTAAAATGAATACAATCAATATGATATTTTCCCTTAGTAAATACTATTTTAGTAGCATAAATCAATTCACTTGGTAATATATTGGAGTTCATCTCTTCTTCTTTTTTTATTTCAGAAATATTCCACTCCGACACTAATTTCATCATATATTCTGTGAACAAAGGTTCATTCTTACTCTCAAAATCCCCTTTTTCGTTGGTATAAGAAAACGTATTATGTTTATTCCAGATTGTAACAAGCATATTACCTTGAACACCATACATTTCTAAGATATAAACAGTATCTTTTTCGGGAGCATGCTTGAAATTATTTAAATAATCCAATTGAGTCCTGTAGAAATTCAGTGATTTTCCAAGAATATCTTGACTTCCTTGACAAGTGTATATATCTTCATATATTTTTAAATTACTCACATGCTTTTTTGTATTACATCCATAAGTAATGAATAAAAGCATTGCATAAAACAAATAATTTTTCATAAATTTATCTCCTCCTATAAATAAATGGGGTTGACAACAATGGAATACCGTTAGGAGCTATTCCATTTGACTTCCAATAAAACAAACTTGTTACACCTCTAACTATTCTGGTACTTTCTAACCCGACTCGTGTTCCTGTACTTGCATCTATTCCATAATGGGTTCGCAATAGAATCCCATTTTCTGCTCTTAGTTGATTTTCTATATGGGTAGCATATTTTTCAGAATTAGGGATTGCTACCCCTCCTGCTGTAACCCAAGTAGAATTATCAATAGTGCCGTTCCAAACATCTTGAATATGTGCCATTTCATGCCCCAATCCAATATATGAAGGTCGATTTTCAGATCCTATAGCATTTATGCCTCCTGCTGTCGAGTTAGGATTCCATTTGATAAAAGCTCCATTAATGTCCGCTGTATTATTTCCTCGCACAATTTGTACTCTATTTGTCGAACTCATCAAATCACTAACTAAAGTATTCCCTACATTTCCTCCTACACGTAAATTATTTATTGCAGTAGTCAAATTATTTAAATATGTATCATTACCCGAATATACCTGACCATTACTACCTATAAAACCATAATTTCCATTTGCATCTTGTCCATAATAATAAGTACTGCTACTAATGCTTGTAGTGCCATTAGGATTAGTCACAGTGGAATTAATAATATATGTAATGCTATCTCCCCTTAAATCAATTGCATTTATTGGGTTATTCGCGCAATACGCATACGGACTTATTGAATAATATTTCTCACACAGCGGATCAACAGACATAAATCGTCCTAAAGCCGGATCATGCCAACGGGCCTGAAAGTCATATAAGTTTAATCCCATCAATCTCTCAAGTTCTTTGCCTCCAAAACGATATGCCTGCGGATTTTTCCCCCACTTGGAATCTATTACCGGCATACCATAAGGGAAATAGTCATCCATTCCTTTTACAGAACCCGTTGAAAAAGCAGTAGCCCTATTATTTCCTAAATGATCTTTGATATAAAAATAATATTCCCCATCTTTAATATATCCATTATCTATAAGAATCTTATCAAGATATGGTTCACCCTCAGGAGTTGTTTTATATATAATATTTCCAAAATAAAATATAGCCTCGTCTCTGTCAGTAGAAGCCATTGTTGATACTCCTCCTGCTATTTCGGCAGGATTAAGCGAACGTCTTAATGATACAGAGCTTGAAGCCATTATCTTCTCCCCCGTTGCTAAGTAAATATAAGTAATACTACCGGATGCCAAATTATTATTAACGGTTATTTGTTGCGGTAAGTTAAGACTATTATTTATTATCGTTGCGCCTTTATAAGGATCTTTTGTGACTGCACCATTCAGATCATACTCATAAGAAGCAGAGGGTCCAACTCCTGTTAAATTTCTAAAATCATATGAATAATATGTTTCTGAATAGTCTGTAGCATCAACCACTGATTGAACTTGATTCCCTGAATGAGTAATCGTCAATTCATCACAAGAATCGTAACGATCTTCTGCAGTGACACCACTCCTATCTATATATATAATATTCCCATGCTTATCGTACTCAAAAAAAGTGGTAGGCGCTGCTCCGTATCCTGCATCCACATAGCTTGTCATTCTTGAAAGATCATCATACTCCATTGATACTTCCCAATAATCTTGAGGCCTTTTTGAATATCTATATTCATTCATATATATCACATTCCCAATGTTATTATATTCAATACTTTCTCTATATACGCTGTTATTTAGGTTTGTTGTCCATGAGCGGATATTGTATGAATAATCCGTTTGCAGACCTTCCTGACCATTTGCTTGTTCCGAAATCAATCGCCCCAATTCATCATATGTATTTCGAGCAATAACAACCTCATTCCCCTCATTCAATTTATGTCGTGTTTCTATTAAGCGTCCTGCATGATCATACTCATAACTATATAGTTCACTGGTTTGATCTATATCAGTCATTAAGTGCTCATGCAATCTTTTTACAGGTTGTCCTTGAAAATTATAAGCTAAATATTCATTGTCAAATGCTTCTCCTGACATTCTACTCTTCCTAGACTGAATAAGGCGCCCACGATTATCATAATACAAAGCAGAATACTCATCTAAAGCTCCTTCCCAGCCTGCAGGAATTGTATTTACATAAGTACCGGTAAGTAGCCCTTTTGCAGAATAATCATTAACATTATATCGTTTACCATACCCCGGACGATCTTCGTATACGAGTTCTTTATTCCTATCGGTAAGAAAATCATAATTATCATAATAATTACTCATAAAGCATCTTCTATTTTCAGGAATAAAATCGGAGAAAGAATATCCTTTTTCTACATTATATGTTCCAATGACAAGCTTATCCTTATAATTTTCATTTGATATATCAGTATTCCGACAAGTACCGGTTTGAACTATTCTACCTAACGCATCAGGAATAGAATATATCCATTCATGCTTTTTGCGTGATTCACCATCCTGAGTAAAGATCAATCGATCTGTTCTATCATATACATAATAAATCCAGTCACATCCTGGCAAACGCTTTCTTATGCAACGGTTACGTTCATCATATTTATATAGATAGGCATATTGCTTTACTTCAAGACTATTATCTGCCATAGATTTATTCTCCTTTATTATTTTATCGGCTAATATCGGAGGAATAACATAATTCAAATTACCAAAATCATCATAGACATAATAAGTATCGTGAGCTTCATTATTGTTCATCTGTCGAATAAGAATAGTTTGTTCCAAGCTATTTTTAAATTCATAAGAAAGATTTCCTATTTCATTCTTCTTTTCAGCTACATATAATTCCCCCGCAGCATATAACCCGGACTTTACAAGAGATGCATTTAAGCCACTACCATCTATTTTGAAGTACATACAAGAACGATTACCAGTAGCATCATTTGTCAAATAACTCACCTTATTCGAAGAATTACTACTGTGCCAGTTAGCTCCCGGACCATATTGTTCCAAAACTCTATTTAGAGGAGATGCTTCATAAATAGTTTTTGAATACGGATTTGAATCATTCCCATAAGAAGTAATTGCCGACGATTTTAGATCTGTTACATTAGTGAAATTACCATTATTTCCCATTATAATTGCAGGCAACCATGTAGCACATTCTCTCCCATACATATCATACTCTTGCAATGTTACCAGACTGTTATGCGCAGGGGTAATACCAACCTGAACTGTTTGCGTCGGACGTCCTAAGCCATCAAAATATTCTATTACATCTAAATATTTATTTTGATCCGTCTCATCCACCATAGTTCTGGTCTTGATATAGTTTTGATCCTGACTTTGTGATAATACACAAATAGAATATATTAAGTATACTGTAGCTAATATGTATTTTTTCATAATCACTTTATGTTATTGATCGTGGTAATTATAATCATAAATCTGAAGAGTCTTTTCTTGATTGCTTTCATCTTTCAGATAGGTCCGTTTTAACCGTCCTAAACTATCATATTCATAATAGGTTATTATTCCGGAGGGATCAGTGATTTCATTTATACCTATCAAAGGTCTATATTTATAAGTTGTTACAAAGGCATAAGGAAGATTTGTACGTAATAAATCCCCCATCATTTCTAATGTTTCATCAGCTGGATTCTTTGCATTTTGTATCATCACTAACTGGTTTGTATTTAAAACATTCAGTACTTCCTCATAAGAAGCATTTTTTATTTCAGCCACAGGATATTGCCCCTCGTAACTCCAAATATAGACAATCTTTGTACCACCATCTTTTGTTATATACAAAGGATTACCTTTTACATCATATTCGTGATATATGATACGTACTTGTCCGGTATCTGCCTTAGTACTATAATTTTCTTTTTGAGGAAGAATCAGACCATTACCATAATCTTTATATGTGATTATTTTCTTACTAATAACACTCCCATTAATTTTCTTTTCATACTGAACAGGAGTAGTCATTCTATTAGAATTTATCAAATCAGACGCAGTACTCATCTGTTCAGGAGATAAGGCAGAAAGGTCTTCCCATGGATATAAAAATTCTTCGTTTAGTGTATTTCCCGTTCCACCGATAAAAGTTATTTTTCCTTTCAGTATTTTTTTATTTTCCCGTACTACATAGTTATATTCTGTGGTATTGGTTATTGCACCATTTGTATTATATACGGTTACAATCTCTTTTCTGGGAAAAAGACGTGCAAACTGCAATTGATAAGAATAAGAATCATAGAAACCACCAGAATAAGAATCAAAAGCACCATAAATATTTCCTGGAAGGACCCGACACGGTTTAAAAGAATCCTTAGTAAGATCTGTCCATGTAAAGTGAGGCGACAGTTCAGTCTCACAATTACAATTACAAGGACCGCTATAGTTTAAATGATTCTGTATTCCAAGTAAAACCTCAAGATTATTAAACTCATGAAATAAATGATAGTCATATTCTATTTGTTCTCTCTGTATTTTATTAAAAAAATTATTTACTTTGACGTATTTAATCTTTTCTACCAAATTAGGAGCGGATATCGTATTTAGTCGATATGGATATCGCGGATTAAAAAAGCTCTGACCTTCACCTAATGCCCATTGAGGTCGCAGTTGCCTACCATTAGGACCATAATTAGGCCCCAAAGTCCAATCCAGAGCAGGAAGTCCAGCAGCTGAAGATGTCCTGTTAGACATGGCATTCTTAACACTATTTTCATATTCATATTTATAAACTGTTTTAATATTATCATTCTGAAACTCGGTAACTTTATCATACCAAACATTGGGTTCAAATAACATATAGTTCCAGATATAAGATTGAGAGCTAAAAGAAAGCACACGTCGAGTAACATATAGAGGAGCCTCAAAATCCGTACCCCTCCACATCGTAGATATAGTAACGGCTGCACCCTCATCCACAAAAGTATCTAAAGTTGGCTCTGCAGGAGCAATACCATATCCAGTATAATAAGAATCTATTTTTGCTTGTTCTTCATTAGTACCCATAGTATCCCCATATTTATATGTCTTAATTACTGCAGGAGCAGTTGGAGAATCTTTTGTTATCATTTGAGACAATCGTACCCCTCCACCTTCTGTTAATTGTTTATATGATATATGAGAAATCCCAGGATTCTCTTTACAAAGAGTATTTATATCTCTCCCTAGAAATTTATGTGTCTCATACTTAAACTCGGTAGTACCTCCTAATGGATATGTTACTTTTTCTAAAATATTAGCTTTTATAAAATTACCGTCAACCTTTCTTGACATCCCTCCTGCATAATAATTTATTCCACTAGTTGATGTTAAAACAATCATCTTAGGTACTAAAAGTCCCATCCCTTCTCCATTATAATATCCCCAATAATCTTGTGGTACGTAATAACCAGTACTACCATTTCCCTGAAAAAAGGAAAAACGCTGCGGATTATATTCAAAGCTATAACGACCTTCTCCCGATATGGTTAAATTATTCAATAAATCACCTTCAGTATTATATTCCAAACAAACTTTTTTTACTAAATTTAAATTTGAGCTTACCTTTATTTCATTAAGAGTACAATTACTATTATTCATATAATTAAAATCAACAGTACCAAGAGGGAAATATATTTTTTTTATTAAAATGTTTTGAAGTGTTTTACATATCTCTCCTTCAGTACTATGACTCATTATCGGTTCTTTTTGAGACAAATCGTCATCAATTTCATAACCATGAAGATAAAAATTCATAGGTACCCATGAATGAAAATCAAACCAACTTTCAGAATGGCTCTTAAATGATCTGGATATTCGACTTTTTGCTTCCCAATCAAACAACACTATATTATTATTAGGTAATATAATCTTTTTTAATCCCCATGCAGATATATAAAGTTGTGGATTACCATTTGAATAATATGTTCTTTTTTCTAAACAGCTATCATCTCCTCCAAAAATATATGTTATACCTTTTTCATCTTTCACTATAATCTGTCGTTCGGTTGCTTCTATTTTTGCGAATGATCCATCTGTTATACCAATCCATTTATCTCCTTCTTTTTCAAGCACAAAGTTAATCTTTTCATCAGGAAGATGTATTGTAAAAATATCCACTTTTGAATCGATATTTGTATATTCCCAATCGCTGGGATAATTATCATTTAATTTAGTCAACGTACTTTTCAAATAAAGAAATTCTTGCTTAAAATTTGAGAAATCCATCTCAGCCACATCACAAGTACTCCGACGAGATGAAAAATCATTTCGTCCCATTAAAATTCTTGTAATTCTCAAAGCAGGCTGTAATATCCAGCCATACCCCATCGGATGAGGACTATCTTCTGGTTTAATACCATTTGTTGCATATTGAAAAGAGATCGGCAAAGAAAAATTTCCAATATTGATTTGATAAAATGGAACACTTATATTTACGGTGCCTGTAGCTAAAGAAGGTTCATGATTACCATATTTCATGAATTTTTGAGACTCAGGCGTAGGTAACACTACATTTGGTATATTAGGAATATATCTTGTATCTGCCATTGGAACTGCTGAACGCAATTGAATAGAATCTAATTGAATACTATTTATAATACTATCCTTAACTTCAGCTTGGGCTTTTAAGATCATAATACTTACAAAAAAATAGAGCAATATTATTGTGGTTTTCTTCATTACTATCATTTTTTAAGAACAATATTAGATATCAATTCATTTTCCACATTAAACTGTATGATATATGCTCCCGGAAAAAGAGTAGAACAATCAATTGTTTCTCTATATAACCCCATATCCATATACTTCACAGGAATTATTTTCACGATCCCATGTACAGAGCTATACAATGTTATGCCAACATTAGCTCCTTGTTCTAACTTATATTCTATATTCAATTCTGTCGAAACAGGATTAGGCCAGAAGTTATGAGAGAAATTCTGATTAATCCAATTTGTAAGTATGTTCGGAACTTTCTCATTATTCAAACTATCCAATACTATTGTATTATCTAAATCGTCGTCCAGATAATAGTGGTTTACAGGTGGATAAAAATAAGCAGCTGCAAATGTCTGTTTTCTTAAGCTATCTATAACATCAAATGCCTGAACCGTTTCAAAGACTGGATAACGATAACCTTGAGCATACCAACTATATGTATCTGCTTCTATTTGTTTATGACGCTTTTCAACTTTCTTTTTTAGTTGTTTCCTTAGAAATATATTACTAATATCATTCGATCCAATATTATTCTTTATATATAAAGTATCATTTATTAATTGAGTCGTTTTAATTCTAACAACATGATTAAGTGTATCGCCAGTAGGCAATATCATTTTCCCATAAGCATCCGATTCAATACTTATATTCCCAAAAGTATTAGTCCCACTTTGTGAAGAATGTATTCCTTCAGACTCAAATTTATGCTCAATTCTTTGTTTGTAATCAAAAGGATATGTCATTAATGGAAATGGAATTGTATTGTGCATAAGGGTTATAGGATTTTCATGTCCCAAACAGAATAATGTATCATTCTTTACTTGATAATAATACATCGTAGAATGTTCTTTGCCAATAATTAAATTGTTGATATCTGAATTCTCCTTTAAAAGAGTATCACATCCCATAATATAGATACTATCATTAATAAGACAAGGAGAATGAAAACTCAATTTATATTTAGAATTAATCGTTTTAAGTTCACTGAAATTCCAGATAACATTTTCACCAGATCTTCCTGGATCCTTAAATTCAACTTGCTCTTTTATGATTTCATCTCCACTACGAATACAATTATTCTTATAGGTTATTTGACTAAAAGCCCAAAAAGTAGAAAAAAAAGAGAATGATAATAGTAATAGCAATGATTTTCCCATAGCAACAGTATTTAAGTTACAAGATAAAGTACTCCTTACCATTCAATTGTTAAAGAATATGCTTTACCATTAACAAAGATAACAAAAAACTGAGATACAGATGTAAATCGGCAAAATTATTTATACACATCTACCTCATTTTGTAGCCTTTCTTTATAAAAAAGTCATAAATAACTTCCTTTTCATAATTATTCTGATCTTTTAAATCTTAATTACCTATTTATACTGATAACCGACTATAACATTCATTATTTGTGGGTATTGTCGCCCTTTTTAATCTCATCTACCTTTGCCCCAGAAAAATTTATATAAAACATGAGAAAATTAACAAGTTTATTTATCCTCTGTTTCCTGATGTCTTTCGGCAAAACAGTTGCACAGGGAAAAGACTCTACTAAGAAAGAAGAAAAGAGTTCTTCTTACACAGAAGAATATAATAAGTTCCGTTTTGGCGGATATGGTGAAATGGTAGCAAGCTACATGGATTACGGACTCAACCGAATGACCGAAAAGGGTAGTGTGAAAGAGAACCGGGGTACAGTTGCAATCCCGCGCTTTGTACTCGCCTTTGACTATAAGTTCTCTCCCACCTGGATATTAGGTGCCGAAATCGAATTTGAATATGGAGGAACAGGAAGTGCACGCGAGATAGAATGGTACGAAGAAAACGGGGAGTATGAAGTTGAAATAGAAAAAGGAGGTGAAGTAGCACTCGAACAATTCCATATTACCAAATTGATTCATCCTGCTTTCAACATCCGCGCCGGACACATGATTGTTCCCGTTGGTCTGACTAACTCACATCACGAACCGGTTAATTTCTTCGGAGTCTATCGCCCCGAAGGAGAAACTACCATACTTCCTTCTACCTGGCACGAAACGGGTATCGCATTCTTCGGTAAAGTATATAAATTTGATTATGAGTTGCAATTAGTAGCCGGACTGGATCCCCAAAACTTCCGTAATACAAACTGGGTAGGTAAAGGACGCCAGGGAGCATTCGAAATTGACAATTTCACAAGTCCTGCATTTGTGGCACGGCTCAATTACTCCGGAATACGCGGACTTCGTATCGGCGGTTCTTTCTATTATAACCAAACAGCAAAAAACAGTAGTAAACCAAGCAGAAATATAGGACATAAGTTCCCTGTAACAATTTTTACAGCAGATGCACAGTATAAGAGTCCGAAAAACACTTTCATAGCTCGTGCCAATATGGTTTATGGTAATCTCGGAGAAGCTGCCAGCCTTTCGGAAATCAATCGTAAATCACCAAAAGCGACCGGATATCCTACCACAGACGTAGCTAAAAATGCAGTAAGCTATGCAGGAGAAGCAGGCTACAACATCGGATCTTTCTTCGGTGAAAAAGCACCGCGCATTTATCCGTTTGTTCGCTACGAATATTATAATCCTATGGAAAAAGCCGGTTATCTGAAAACACCGGATGCCCGCCTCAAAACCTCTATGTGGACAGTAGGACTAAACTACTATGCACTGCCCAACCTCGTAGTAAAAGCAGACTACAGCAAACGCAGAATTGGCGGTGGTAAATACAACAACGAAAATATAACCTCAATAGGTATTGCCTATGTGGGTTGGTTTGTAAAGAGATAACTTTAATAATAAACAAATAGAAAGTAAAAAGATGAAGACAAGAAATTTATTTCCAATCTTGTTAATGGGACTTACATTAACGTTCAGTGCATGTAGTGATGATGATGAAAAAAAGACGGGTGAAACAGATACCTATGAAAATCCATTCGAAAAATACAAAGCAGAGATTGCAGCAGCTGACACAAAAATCAAGTTGAATGATGATGTACTGGATCCTGCCATTGCCACTTATGTAGATGATGTAGTACTCCCCACTTATGCAATGATGCTGGAGAAAATCACAACGTTCAATACATTGGTACAAGCCATGCAGTATGGTTCATTAAGCAACAACCAGATTGCCGACATATGTGAAGCCTGGAGAGCAGCACGTATTCCATGGGAAGAGAGTGAAGCTTTCCTGTATGGACCCGCAGCCTTGAAAAAACTCGACCCGAGCCTTGATAGCTGGCCATTGGATAAAGACGGTATACAGCAGGTACTTGAAAAAGGAGATTTCTCTCATGTAGATGATGAAGTAGACGATGATGACAACGCTCCTACCAATGCAGCACAAAACGTACGTGGTTTCCACACTGCCGAATATCTGTTGTTTGCAGATGGTAGTGCCAAAGCGGCTGATGCCTTTACAGAAAATGCAGTATTGTTCCTGAAAGTAGTAGCCAGACACATGCTGAAAGATACTAAAGAACTGTATACAGCATGGAAAGATGGTTTAGGAAGTTCCGATGCTGATGTGCCAACTGCTTATGGTGAAATGATGAAAAGACACAGCAGCACAGATCTCTATAAAACTGCTGCCGCAGCTATCGCCGATATTTTTAATACAGAAGGCGGAATGCCGGCTATCGCTAACGAAGTAGGTGAAGCCAAAATTGGTGATCCGGTTAATGAATGGAATGCCGGTAACAAAGAGGAAGCTGTACTCAAAGTAGAATCATGGTATAGCTGGAATTCATTGGATGATTATGAAAACAACATCATCAGTATCCAGAACGCCTACCTTGGCAAAAGAAACAACGATTATAGCACAGATGCTACTGCCAATAGTTTCTCCAGCGTAGTGAAAAGCCTCAACCCAAAACTGGATGAGCTTCTGAGAGCACAAATCATTACTACCCGCCGGGCTATCAGAAATATCCCTTATCCATTCCGCAGCAACCTGGATCAGAAGGCAGCTATCACAAAAGCTCAGAAAGAGTGTGCCAGCCTGGTAGACGGATTGGAACTTGCCGGTCGTAAAATAGCATCTGCAGCCGAATAAAAACAGTAACTAAAAACATTCTAAAATGAAATTGTTTGTCGATAAACACTATTTGGCAAAAGAGCAATATACATACAAAGCCTGTACAAGGCTTTGTATGTATGTGTTATTCGGAAGTCTGTCCCTCACCGGATGTGACAACTCTATGGATGACAAGCTCATACTCAAACCGGACGGAAGTGTAGCATTACCTGCCGAACTATCAGCCGGATACTCTACTATTTTTGCTACCGCATCAGATGCTTACGACATCAATGCAGACTGGGTAACCGGAGAGTTGGAACACCGGTTCAACCGGGGTAATAATCTATACGACCGAACCAGAGGAACGGATAATTCTTCAGGCGGAGGATTGGGCCCTGTATATGCCGGATACTCATGTTCCAGCTGCCACAAAGGTGCCGGACGTTCAAAACCTTCAACAGCCGTGGGAGGCAGTGAGAACGGATTTTCATCCATGCTGGTTTATATCCTGAGAAAAAACGGAGGGTACTATCCCGAATATGGGCGTGTATTGCATGACCAGGCCATCTATGGCGTAAAGCCAGAAGGGAGACTAAAGGTTACCTACACGGAAGAAACCTTCAACTTCCCTGACGGAGAAGAGTACAAGTTACAGACACCTCATTATGAAATTACCGATTGGTATGCCGAGAATATAGCTCCCGAAGATCTGCGTATCAGTGTACGTATCCCCCTACGTCACGTAGGCATGGGACAAATGATGGCACTGGATCTGGATGAACTGAAACGTCTCGCAGCCAAAAGTAACTATCCGGAATATGGCATTAGCGGACGCCTTAATTATATCACCGAAAGAGGTATAAAACAGATTGGCGTATCGGGCAATAAAGCACAACATGCCGACCTGACCGTAGAACTTGGTTTTTCTTCTGACCTTGGTGTAACCAACGACCGCTATCCGGAAGAAGTATGCCAGGGACAAAGCCAGATGATGGGATTTGCCAATTATGGTATTCAGGTATCCACACAAGATATGGAAGACGTTGACCTCTACATGCAAACCCTCGGTGTACCTGCACGACGGAACGTGACAAATGAAACCGTAAAGAAGGGAGAAGAGATGTTTTATAAAGCCAAATGCCAGTTATGCCACACGCCGACACTGCATACACGCCCCCGAGGCACTGTATTGCTCAATGGTACACAGCTCCCCTGGTTAGGCAGTCAGACCATCCACCCCTACTCCGACTATCTGCTACATGACATGGGTCCCGGACTTGACGACGGTTATCCCAGCGGATTAGCCGCAGGATGCGAATGGCGCACTACTCCATTGTGGGGTATCGGCCTTCAAGAGGTCGTAAACGGACATACCTATTTCCTGCACGACGGACGTGCACGCAACCTGACAGAAGCAATCATGTGGCATGACGGTGAAGGTGCCGCATCACGTATCCTTTTCTCCAGAATGAGTAAAGAAGAACGGAGTGCATTGCTCACTTTCATTGAATCTCTCTAAAACAAAAAGACCTAATCAGACAAAAAAGCAACAAAAATGATACATCAAATAACAAAAACAACCGCCATCCTCGCGTTCAGTGCCCTTACTGCAATGCCAGCTATGGCACAAGAGAAAGAAGTAGACGACAAATATGTAGAAAATGATGTCGTATCACTTGCCGGCAAAAAAGGATTCTCATTCAGTACCAGAGCCGGAGACTTTTTACTAAAACCCTATGTGCTGGTACAAACTTCGGCACGCTTCAACCGCTACGATGACGAAGGACTCGAAAACATGTATGCTGACAACATCGCCAATACCGGCTTTGAGGTTCCCAATGCCATTTTAGGTTTCACAGGAAAAGCTTTTGGAAAGATTACCTTCAACCTTTCACTCAATGCAGCCAAAAGTGGAGGTGCGTTATTGCAGCAAGCCTGGTTTGATATCGCTTTCAAAGAATCTCTCCGCTTCCGTGTCGGTAAATTCAAAACACCGTTCACGCATGCTTATCTCTCTACACTGGGCGAGACACTCTTCCCCGTTCTTCCCCCGTCAGCCAGTACAATAGTCAACCTTCCCTACTCCCTCAACAGCGTAGGCCCTACTTTTGCTACCGGTTTTGATCTGGGTGTCGAACTTCACGGACTCATTAATAACCGCTGGAATTACCAGATAGGTATCTTCAACGGAACAGGGATCGATGTAAACACAGCCACCAAAACAATGGGACGTGACCGTAAATGGCTACCCTCACTTTTGTATGCAGGACGAATAGCATACATGCCTAAGGGTGAGATGCCTGCCACTCAGGGTGATCCGGATAATCTGCATACAGACAAGATGATGATTGGCCTTTCTACCTCATACAACGCCGAAGCCGAATCACAAAGTAGTAACGACTGGCGTGTCGGTGCAGAATTTGCCTGGATAAAAAACAGATTGTATCTGGCCGCAGAAGCCTATTATATGAATATGAACTTCACCAAACGCCAGAATATCTCCAATGACTATCACTTCTGGGGAGCTTATGTTCAGGCAGGATACTTCATCACCAATAAGTTACAGGGAGCTTTACGCTATGATCTTTTCGACCGTAATGGTACGGATATGGACGGTTTACTGAATATGCCTGCCGTAGGTATGAACTATTATTTCTGGGGATCGCACCTCAAACTGCAAGTAATGTACCAGTATATGGGACGTACCAAACACAACACACAGAATGACCGCGAAGAGGACGGACTGGGTATAGCACGTCATAGTGCCACAGCTATGTTACAATTCACATTCTAAACGACTATGAACAAAATATTCAAATATGGAATAGTTCTTCCCTGTTGTTGCCTCCTTCTGAGTGGTTGCGATGACGGGAAGATCTACCCGGACGACTCTATTGATGCGGGAAGAACTGTCACCATCCAGGTTTCCTTTACCGGTGTGCGTGCCTATCCCGACTATAACATGCTGACATTTGCAGCCTTTGGCGAAGATGCCCATGAACCGCTTCTGACGCAGCGCCTCTCCCGCCCCACCGAAGGCAGGGTAGAAGAATACACACTAATGGGCCTTCCGGAAGGGACAAAAGCCGTCGGCATTGCCCTCGTCAGCAGAGGACAGACATTGATTTATAAATACTGCTCCGTAGATATTGACACATCGGTAAAGGAAACGATTCTTCCGAAAACGACTGTCAACCTGGCCACTTATGACCGGATACAAGAACAGGTATTCGATGCCCACTGCATCGCTTGCCATGGGAAAAGTTCGGGCCAACCGGCAGGTAATCTGTTTCTCACCGAAGGAAAAAGTTACTCAGCTTTGGTCAACGTAAAAGCCGGGGCTCCCGTAGCCAATGAGAAACCATATGTAACTCCCGGTGAACCGGATAACAGTTTCCTGATAGATATATTATCCGAGAACATATTGGGCCACAACCATACGGACATCTTCAACGGTAGTGAAACCACCGAAGTTAATAATCTCCTTAATGCCTGGATAAACAACGGCGCCAAAGAAGAATAAATAAGAAGAAAGACAAGTTATGAAATACCAACATCACTCTTTTAATAATAAAGAGGTAGAAGTACAAATAGCTTCGTTCTCAAACGGAAACGAAGTATCCGAATACCACATTATACTACAAGGCACTCAGCCAACTCTCACTTATAAGGAGCAACTGAATAACCTGACAGATGTTTACAACTCACTACTGACGGGAGAGCTTAAAGGCGCCAGTGCCCTGTTTAAGCGTTATTTTCTCAGTGATGCTGCCAATCAGGGGGAGATGCTGTTGGCCATGGCCACCGAATATTCGGACTGTGCCCTCTCCATTGTAGAGCAACCGCCACTGAACGGCACTAAGATTGCTTTGTGGGTATATCTGCAAACGGATGTACAAAGCCGTGTCCTGCCCAACGGATTGTTTGAAGCTGTCCATGGCAATTACCGCCATTTCTGGGGAGGAAGTGCCTTTAATCGTGCAGCAAACTCCGAATATCAAACACGGTTGTTGCTCAATGACTATGTGATGCAACTCATGGAGCAAGGATGCACGTTGGCAGACCACTGCATACGTACCTGGTTCTTCGTACAGAATGTAGATGTCAATTACGCCGGAGTAGTAAAAGCCCGCAACGAAGTATTCGTTACACAAAACCTGACGGAACATACGCACTACATAGCCAGTACAGGTATTGGGGGCCGGCATGCCGACCCGAAAGTAACTGTGCAGATGGATACCTATGCAGTGGATGGTATCTCTGCCGCACAAGTACAGTATCTCTATGCTCCCACACATCTCAACCCGACTTACGAATATGGAGTTAGCTTTGAGCGGGGTACTTGTGTCAAGTACGGTGACCGTCGGCAGGTGTTCATCTCCGGCACAGCAAGTATCAACAACAAAGGAGAAGTGGTACATCCCGGAGATATCCGCCTGCAAACCCACCGGATGTGGGAGAATGTAGAAGTCCTGCTACAAGAAGCCGAATGTACATTTGACGATCTGGCACAAATGATTGTGTATTTGCGTGACACCGCAGATTACCAGATAGTGAAGCAATTGTTTGACGAACGTTTCCCCCAAATACCCAAAGTGATTTTGCTCGCACCAGTCTGCCGTCCGGGATGGCTCATTGAAATGGAGTGCATCGCCACAAAGGCAGACCGGAACGAAGCGTTCGCAAACTACTGATGAAAACTGAAAAATAATTCGCTAATATGACAACTGCCAATTAGCGAATTATTTAAAACCATACAATAACCAGGTAAACTGTATGCACAGTTATGCCAATAATCAGTCTTTATGCTGGTGGGTAGGTTTATCCTTGTGATGATCATATCCGTCCGTCAACGTTTTCATGAAAGCAACAAGAGCGGCTTCCTCTTCAGGAGTCAATCCCAGGTTACCCAATTCATCTTTATTCACCGTAGCAGGATATTCGGCTGGTGGAAATTCATCACTTACGTCACGTACATTATAGAAATGTACAATCTCTTCAAGTGTTTTGAAATACCCGTTGTGTCCGTATGGCGCTGTCAGTTCCACATTACGAAGCGTAGGTACACGAAACTTTCCGTTCTCCTCCGCCTTTCGGACAATAGCTCCCAATCCAAGGTCTATAGAGTCCGGAGTCAGCAGAAAATACTCCCGAGGAACACAGTAATGCGGGTTTTCGGGATTTTTAGGAATACCCAGATTATCATAAGTATGGTCAGTAAACAGCGTACGGCGGGCAATAACATCCCGTTCCAGAATATGGCACTCGGCACAAAGCCCTTTACTTTCAAAAAGATCAAGTCCCAGTTTCTCCTGTGCAGTAAGCGTATAGTTACCTTTCTTATATGCGTCAAACCTGGAAGAGAAAGGATTTACCTCTTTTGAAGACTGGTATGCCGCCAATGCATCGGTAATATAGGCATACAGGGAGTCTACATTTTCCGTCTCACCATAAATACGTATCAACTGCGGATAATAAGAGGTACGTTTCACTTTGTCCACCACCATACGCTTGTCATGATTCCCCATTTCAACAGGATTGAGAAAAGGTTCGCTTGCCTGAGCCTGTAATGAAGGCGAACGCCCGTCCCAGAACAGACCGCCTACATAAGTTCCCTCCTTTTCATCGTAATACAGATCGGGAATGAATTTTGAATAAGAGATGGTCATCGCATTGCGTTGAGAGTAAAGCCCTTTCACCGCACCTTCGGATACGGCACGGGAATCAATGTCTGCAAAACCTTTAGTCAATGTATGGCAAGTGGCACAGGACTGTCCGGCAGGTTCAGAGAGCGTAGCATCATGGAACAACCGGTTGCCAAGTAACTCTTTCTGTTTATGATAATGGGTAGGATCGTGCATGCAGGATGCCAGGCTGAATACGCCCAACAGCAACACAGCATGAAGCAATGGTGTGTGTTTCATAGATGTTTCAGTTATAAATATGTCTTAATAATGGTATACAAAAATATATATTTTATCTGAACTATACAAAAGAAAGGAAATAAGAGATGGGAAAAAGGAGAGAAAAAAGAGGACAATCTAAAATGAGGTCAATCGCTTGCTGAAGGTAATTATAACAGCGTAAACAGTAAAGGCGCAGGCTGCATGTAGTAAAGGCGTTCCCTGCATGCAGTCTGCGCCTTTACTACATGCAGGGAACGTATCAACTGTACAAAAGAAATTTCGCCTCTAAAAGTATAAAGAAAATATGCTACATATATCTAAGATGCACAAAGATGCACTCCATTACCCGGTACACTTCTATGCACAGAAAGCAATGCCGGAAAAATTCTACTTAATAGGTTATTTTCACTCCGGCAAAGTAACTCCTTGGCGTTGCCGGACCATAAATATAGTTGGAGTCGCGGTTTGCCCCACGGTCAAAGTCTTTCTGATATGCCTGAAAGATGTTTTGTACGCCACCATTGAGTTGCAATACCGCTGCTTTATACAATTTAAAGTCGTAAGCCACTTTCATACCAAGATCAAAGAATTTGGGTGTAGTGAGAGCTACTACAGGACGTTCGGGCATCTCCCCCATCGCTGCATTCTCAGCAGAGATGGCAGCACGCTGTACAAGCATACTGCCAGTGTACGTGCCCGACAGAGCAATACTTAACGGCTTTATTGGTGTATAGGTAGCCGTAAAGTATCCGTAAGTATTTGGGGCACGAAACATTTTCTTTTCAGCCGGAGCGTCATCGTCCCATTGATGCGGTTCGTCGTAATGACTCCGTTGCAAAGTGATACCAGCCTGCAACTGGAACTTTGCCAGGTATGCCAGCTTTCCTTCCAAAGTCAGTCCCATGACTTTTGCACCCGGTCCGTTACTACGTGTCCGTATCAATACTCCATCTCCACGGTCCTCATACGGTCCAAGCACGAAAACATCTTTCAGACTCGTATAAAACCCTTCGACCAGGAAATTTACTTGCCAGGCTCCAAAACGGTGATACATATCGGCAGACGCACTCAGACTCTGCGACTTCTCTTCTTTCAATCCTTTAGCGCGTTCAATCATAGACACTGTACCCCCCACATTCTCAATATGCAAATCCTCATCAAAGGCTTGCGGAGCACGAAAACCGGAAGCATAACTCAGGCGGAAGTTAATATCCTTCGTCGGATTAAAACGCAGATTGGCACGCGGACTGAAAATGACATGATTCACCAGATTATGCTTATCCAGACGACCTCCAAGAAGAATCCCCCACTTATCATTCTTCCATTCGTTCTGGAGAAAGCCACTGTAAATATTCACCGTCTGTTCCGTCTGGCGGTTGTATCCCCACATATTGTCTTTCAGACGGTCACGGTTGTATTCCAGTCCGGCAGTGAGATCGGCAGGCATAAAGAGGCAACGCCCGAAACTGTACATATACTGTGCACCCCCCATGGCCGTAAGATCTGTGGTTTTGCCGTAGGCATTCAGGTCTTGCCCACCGCCATAATAACTGTCACGGTCTGTATTCAAAGCCGAAGCGAAAAGACTCAGGCGATGTTTTTCATCGGGCGAGAAGTAATCGAACTTCAGGCTACCGCCATCAATAGCATGTTCCAATTGTTCGGCTATATTGGCTTCGTGAGGCGGACGATTCAGCAGATCTCCTCCCCGGCGGAACTCCTGCAAATGATGATACTCAAAAGTCAGCTTAGAGTAAGTGCTCGTCTTGAAATAAGAACGGAAACCTACTGTCTGGTTCTTTAGTTTGGGCAACTCCGTGTAGCCGTCTCCATCGTAATCATACCCCGAACGATGGCGGTTCTGACCGAAGATATAAACTCCTGCGCGATGATCGTCCGTCACCAGAGAGACATTTAAAGAGGTGTTATTATCGAAAGAGTTACCGCCCCCAAATCCGGTAATGGTATGAGACAACTGGCCGGAGTTGCGCAGTGGCTCTTTTGTAATAATGTTAATCGTTCCGGCTATTGCAGACGATCCGAATAAAGCCGAACCACCTCCGCGCATTACTTCTACCCGTTCAATCATACTGGCAGGAATCTGCTCCAGCCCATACACCCCCGAAAGAGCACTGAACACCGGACGAGAGTCTATTAGGATCTGTGTATACGGCCCGTCCAGCCCATTGATACGTACCTGCTGAAAGCCACAGTTCTGACAATTGGTTTCTACCCGCACGCCCGGCTGAAAGTTTAACCCTTGCGAGAGAGTACTGGAGTTGGTAGATTCAAACAGTTTCAGATCGACCACATTGACCAATGTAGGTGCCATACGACGGGTTGTTTCGTTACGATTGGCAGAGACAACTACTCCATCAAGGGCAATAGCGTCTTCTTCCAATTCGAAATTCTCTTCCAGCGTCTTGCCTTTTTTCAAGGTTACGTCGCGGGTCAGGGTTTTGTATCCCACAGAACTGACTTCCATCCTGAAATTGCCTTCGGGAAGATTCTTCAGAAAATAGTGTCCCGTAGCATCTGTTACCGTACCTATGGTAGTCCCTTTAAGGGCAATCGTAATATATGGTAAGTGCTCGCCGCTATTCTTATCAAGTACATGCCCGATGATATTGGCGTCAGATTTCTTCAACTCAGGGAATTCAGGATGTTCGGGTTGTGTGGCCATTGCTGAGAAAAAAGCATAGCACAGGCCAACGAGAATAAAGATATATTTTTTCATTTTCGTTTGTAGTTAGTAGTAACCACCCGGCAATGACAAAGGATGGAGACAGAACAATTGTACAGTCCTTTCCCCAACCACCATCCGGTAGTTACTTATTATTAATAGATGATTAAAAAAGAGGTTCTTTCGCGTTGAGGCGGAAAGAGTTTACGATAGATAAGGCGAAGGAGGCGCCCTCAATGACACCACTCCTGCACAAGAAGCATGACGGCCTATACGTTGAGGACACCATAGAAGCGTACACAACAACAATGCCGTAAATGCTGCAAAGACCGGGATAATACCCGCATCTGTGGTTTGAACGTGGGTTAAGAAGTGAATTAGCTGGAACTCAACACTCGTATGTTCATGTTTTGTTCCTTTCTTAAAGGGGTGTGAGTGAACGATTGTCACCCCGTTCACCACGTGCGAGTGAGTGAACAGCGTAATGCCTGCCATGTACGAAATAAACAGTACAGGGAGGAACCACTTCAGGATAGACAGGTACAATCGTTTCATCTAAGTTTGTTTTCGGCAAAGATAAGGGGAATAATTATATCAGACAATCCCGATTAATGATGATTTGTCAACAAATACCGACTAACAGGCAGAAAAGCCTGGATTTTCACTATTATTAGGTATTTCATATCTCAAAGAAGCTCCTAATCTTTGCAGTGAAATAGTAATAACACTCAGCCTGATGCAAAAGTTGCCAATGTGCTGATGTACCAATTGGCTGCGCTGTTTTATCGCAAGACATTGGTATATTGACATATTATTACAATGAAGAGGTTCCAAGGGTCCCCCTAAACAGTATCATTACGTTTATCCGGTATCGTACTTTGTTTTTCTCAGAAAGGAATGTTCCTTTTCTCGATATGTATTACTGTTTTACATGTACATGTCGTACTGTTCCACATGCACATGTCGTACCGTTCCACATGTACATGTCGTACTGCTTTACATGTACATCTAAAACAATCTTACACACCGAGACTTCATACGTTCCTCTATGAGACACTTTGCGAGAATTTGCACTCACCTGTGTTTCAATGTACCATCGCCTGTCGTACCTCCCCGGCCGGGAAGGCCCTATGAAAACTTTTCATGCGTTTCTCAACGGATATTAACAGATTAACAGTACATTTGCCGTATCATATTATTTAATAATAAAACTACAATGAGAACGAAAGACTGGAAAGCGATAAATACCCCCAGGATACTTGTGATAGGAGAAGATTCAAACTTGCAGTGGTCGGAAACCGTAGCAAAGTACGCTATGTTTGCCGATTACTATTTTCGCGGATTTCCGGAAGATCACGGAGAGCGCAGTAGAAACGTGGAGTCACGCAATCTCTTCAACTATGTGATGAGGCTCACCGATCATCAGTTAACTCCCGAAGATGTGTATATCACCAACCTGTGCAACGATGATGTAGAACCGGCTCCCAAAGGAAAAAGAACTTTCATACCCGAAGAAAAAGCACAAAAAGGCATCGAACATATCAAATGGATTTTGTCGGAGAATCCTTCCATAAAATGTATATTAGCAATGTCTTTACAAACAAATTACTGGCTTCAGCAACTTGGTTTCTACGAAGGGGATGCCGATTTTTTACGGGCTGCCGAACCCAGACGCAACGGAAAAGAAAGCCTGTCGCCTTTCTATCAGCCGGTAGACGGTAAAGCATTTACCATGATCTGCGGTAAAGCTTATGACGCTACGGACTTCCCGGTAAAAGTATTCCCTGTGCTTCCTGCAAAAGACTATCCCTTGTCCGATCAGAATCTGGATCGTTATGCAAAAGCTCTGGACCAGGTAGTTAATTACTTTAGAACGAATAAGATATTTTAAACTCCGGAGCTTTTTATTCGTTTCCGGAGATAAAACGTTTTAAATCACTCTTATTGAAGACCCATTCGGGGGTATAGAGTTTGCCGGTAGTTTCGGATGAAAGTTCGTACCACGGAGAGAGTGAACGATTTTGAGGATTAACCAATAAATGTATCTGCTGCGCAGGCATATAGCTTTGTGCCAGCAGATATACTTTTTTCCGGGTTTGCGGATTCACCGCCACATCCATCACAATAACAGCATGCCCGGGAGAACCGCCTTGTATAAATACATCACCGGGAGACAAAGAGGCATAAGGAACAACAACAAGCTCTTTTGACAAGGAAGCCGTACCGGCATACATAAATACTATATCCAGATATTTGCGGAAAGTCTTATAAGAATAATCGGGAGCAGTTGCGGCATACCACTGTACCTTGTTTCCGTTTACTTTAATACGATTACCCTCTGCCCACTTTTTATATTCGGCAGGGAAACCACTGGTGAAGTTAAACTTTATCTCATCATATCGTTTCTGTGCCCACAAATATTCAGCACGCAATCGTATCACAGCGTCAGCACACTGCTGCAAGTCACGATTACCGATCTCCATATCGATCACAGCGTAAGCCGCAGCCTGGTTCCGCTTCACCTGCCCGTTGTAAAGCAACACTTTACTCCCTGCCGGTAATAAAGACAGTGTCCGCAAATATGCTGTAAACGAATGGAGATCACAGGCTTCACGAACATATCCCGCAGGAGGTGTCACACGCCTTTCAATACTTTGCCCGGATACGGACAAAGCAGAAAGCGTAAACACAATGCTTATAAGAAAAAGCGTCTTCATTAATATACAACCGTTGATATAATCTGTATAAAGAGAATAAGAAATACCATTGCAATCGGATAAACCGTAGCATAAGCCACACTTGGGATATTACTGTCTACCATTGAGTCGGCAGCAGCAAGCCCCGGTGTACTGGTCATGCCTCCGGTTATGGTTCCCAATAAGTCGAGTACATTAATTTTGAAAACCAGCCTGCCTACGAGTACGGCTACCAGCATAGGCACTATTGTAATAGCTGCCCCTACCCCGAACATCAGCAATCCGCTCTCCTGGAAAGTAGCTACAAGAGTCTTTCCGGCAGAGGTACCGACTTCAGCAAGAAAGAGCAACAACCCTAATTGGCGCAATAACTGATTGGCAGGTCCGGACATTGACCAAAGGATTGGTCCGGTTTTACCTACTGCACTAAGCACCAGAGCCACTATCAGTACACCACCCGTCAATCCCGGAGAGAAAGACAATCCACCGGGGAAGGATATATTGAGCTTTCCAAATAATACGCCAAGTACGATCCCCATCGCAATAGGAAAGAAATCGGTATCCGACAGCTTTTTGGCATCATTGCCCAACAAACGCGCCACTCCCTGTATACCTTCTTTCTCGCCTACCACCATTAACTTATCACCAAACTTCAGCGCAAGATCCGGTGACGGAGAAAGATCAATACCACTTCGGCGAACACGGGTCACCGTACAACCAAAATTGCGTTGCAGATTCAAGTCGCCCAACTGTTTGTTTATCATATCTTTCTTAGTGAGCAGCAACGACTCAATCTCCTGAGTCTTATCCAATGGGAGTTCACCCTCTTCACGCTTACCAATCAACACGGCAAGCTGATTCAAAGACTCATCACTCCCCACAGCCTGAATATAATCTCCTTCACGAAGCACCGTGTGGGCAGTAGGGATCGAAATTTCTTCGTCGTGCTTCAGCCGGGAAATAACAGCTCCGGTCATTGCACGGGCATTGATTTGCATCAGGCTACGGCCGAACACACTTGGATTGGTGACGCGATAAATACAGGTTCCCAATTCAGGAAATTGTCCGCGACGTTCTATTTCGAGACGGCGTGCCTCCTGGTCGAGGTTCACCCGCATGATCTTAGGAAGCAGTTTCACAAACAAGATAACTCCGATAACACCGAACGGATAAGCAATACCATAAGCAATGGAGGCCATCGGAGAATTTGTACTGTCAATAGCTACAGCAAGCCCCGGAGTACTGGTCAGTGCACCGGCAATCAGTCCTACCACACTTGGGGTATCAATATCAAAAGCATACTTCAGCCCTACGGCCGTAAGCGAAGCCGAACAGATAATGAGCATCGTAATAAGAATCAGGGTCTTTCCTTTGCTTCGGAAAGAATCAAAAAATCCGGGACCGGCCTGGATACCAATCGTAAATATAAAAAGTACCAATCCGAAGTTACCCAACTCTTTGGGGATAATTACACCAAAATGTCCGAAAAGTAAAGCAATAAAAATGACCGCCGATACATCGAGCGATAGCCCCTTGATCTTGATTCTTCCCAACATGAAGCCTAAAGCAACAATCAGAAAAAGTGCAAAATAAGAGGAGTTCAATAAATCAGTAAGCATAGGTTTTAAAGGGTTTGTTAGTTTAGGGCGGCAAAGGTACGTAAAAAAGCCTCAATCAACAAGTTTCTTCGTCGCAGGTGGCACCTTCACACTCAAACTCAAGCGTAATATGATGAATGCCCGCATCCTCTAATACACGCCTGATGAGATGCTTAGCTTCCTCCATATGATTCATTTCATCCAATACAATATGTACAGTCAATGCAGTTTCAGTGGTACTCAACGCCCAGATATGAAGATGATGATACCCCACAACGCCGGGTTGTGAAAGTATAAGCTGTTCTATTTTCTCCGTATCTATTCCTACAGGTACTCCATCCAATGAAAGCCGAAGACTGTCATGCAACAACCTCCAGGTAGATATAACGATAATAACTGCGATAACCAGCCCGATAACCGGATCGACAATGGTCCAGCCGGTATACATGATGATAATACCCGAAATCACTACTCCTACAGAGACCAGCGTATCAGCAGCCATATGCAGATATGCTCCCTTTACATTCAGATCTTTCTCTTTATCTTTCATGAAAAGCCAGGCAGTGACAGCGTTTATTACAACGCCTGCCCCGGCTGTCCAGGCAATAGCAGCACCCTCTACAGGAGTAGGATGAAGTAGCTTGCCTATACTTTCGGTAATAATGATACCTACAGCAACCAATAGAATTACAGCATTGAGCAGAGAAACCAATACCGTACTCTTTTTATAACCATACGTATAGCGACTATTAGGATGTACTTTTGCCAAACGAAAAGCAAGCATAGCGAGCACAAGGCTCGCTACATCTCCCAAGTTGTGTCCGGCATCGGAAAGCAAACCCAAAGAATCATAATAAAAGCCGATGCCGAACTCAACAAGGACAAAAAGTATATTGAGCGTAATTCCTATAATGAACGATTTATTAAGCGACGATAACTGATGTACGTGCTCATGCGAATGATGTTCGTGATTGTGTACCATTATTATATTCTATTTTAGCCTGTTATGAAAAACAGATCTCTATTTAAAAAGGAAACATTTCATATCCTGAATTGGTTCAGGAAAACAAGTAAATAAGAATTCACCTGATAAGCTTATACCCATAAATAAGTATTGTTCCAAGAGGATTCATCATATTTAGGTATTGTCCTTTCTTTGTTTCACACGTAACTTTGCAACGATAAATAATAACAAAACAATGGTTCTTATCTCAAAACCAACTTCCAAACGAACACATTATCGCAGAAACTTGACAATCCTTTTGTTATTTCTCATAATCGGTATTGTTACATTTTGCCTATGCCTTATTTCGCACAATGATTCCAACATCCATTGTCACTGTTTACAATGCCTTATGAATCATATCCCTGAAGATGGTGAATACCTTTATAATCGCTACCTGCCTCTTATCAGCCTTCTCTGGATATTACTGATATTCCTTCCGATCTACTTTTTCAGACACAGAAAAAAATAAGCTTCCGGTTGATACAGAAATGAACCGAAAACTTATCCAAAAGAAATTCTCTTCTCTCTTTTGTCTACTGTTTTTTTGATTACCTTTGCCGCCGAAATAGCGCTTTTTCATCTTGAAACAATCGATATTTAGCCGGAATTAAACTAAAATCTAAGAACTGTGTTATAGACATCAGGGACCTAACTCTCTTTGCAGAGAAACAATTGTGTTATTTTAGATTTAAAGATTTAATAAGGAGAAAAGATTTATGTTATCAGGAGAACAAGTGGAAGAAACTTCCAACACAGACAGTTGCCAGGCAACCGCAACATCTCAAGAGGCAATACAAACTGTTACCACCTATACCACCGGCACAGTAGCTACAACACCTGTACGCAGAACATTTGAAGAACAAAAACCATTCATCTTCGGAATTGTAGGTTTCGCGGTATTGTACATTATTACACTTATCATAACCCGGATTGTAAAGAATCAATTAGCACGTTAAAACACCCCCATGGATATCCATCAAGAATTAAAAGAGCTTTCTAAATTCCTGTCGGAGTACTCTACCAGCCTTATGGCTGTAGGAGTACAAACTTCACGTATTGTACGCAACACCGCGCGTATAGCCGAATCATTCGGGTTCCTCTGCGATATGACGATCTTTCAGAAAACGATCATTATGACATTGCGTGACGCCGACAATTCACATTCATACAGTACTGTGAACAAAATAAAGCCTATGGGATTGAACTTTGCCATCAATTCAAAGCTTAGTACCCTTAGCTGGCAAGCTTATGATGAACGACTCTCATTGCCGGAATTGCAACGCCGTTATCTGGACATTGTCAGCAAGCCACGCGAGAGCAAATGGCTGGTACTAATCCTTGTTGCATTTGCCAATGCATCCTTTTGCCGCTTGTTTCAGGGAGACTTTACTTCGATGGGAATTGTATTTGCAGCCACTCTGGTAGGTTTCTTTGTCCGTACCCTACTGATGGAACATCACTGGAACCATCTGGCGGTATTTATAATCTCCGCTTTCGTGGCTTCAATGATTGGCAGTACAGGCTATCTGATGCATTGGGGCAATACTCCCGATATGGCACTGGGTACAAGTGTTCTCTACCTTATTCCGGGGGTGCCATTGATTAACTCCATCATGGACATTATCGACGGGCATGTATTGGCAGGGACTTCAAGATTTATCAACGCTTGTCTGCTTATCATTTGTATAGCGATAGGTCTGTCAATGACTCTTTTATTAACCGGAATCAGCGCCTTATGACAGCACAGTTTATCACAGAGATCATACAAGATGGGGCCTTTGCCGCTATTGCTGCTATCGGGTTTGCCATTATATCCAATCCACCCCGTAAAGCCATATTAATATCCGCTTTACTGGCCGCCATAGGTCACGGATTGCGTTATTTCCTTATGCACACTGCTATGCCTTTGGAGATTGCAACGGCTTCGTTCTTCGCCGCCTTCTCTATCGGTCTGCTGGCTATCCCGTTTGCAAAAGCCATTCATTGCCCGGCAGAAGTTTTTTCGTTCCCATCTTTACTCCCTATGATTCCGGGAATGTTTGCTTATAAGAGTATTCTTGCATTAACTCAATTCATGCAAACAAAAGATGACACCGCTTCATTAAAATACCTGGTGGAGTTTTGCCACAACGGAGCTACCACTATCTTCGTGCTTTTTGCCCTGGTAGTAGGTGCAGCCATACCAGTATTTATCTTCCATCGCCAATCATTCACAGCAACCCGCTTGCTGAAGAAACTGGTGAAGAAATAAACATAATAAAAACAAGCCACCGGAATGATTCACTAACAATGTCATTCCGATGGCTGTCCCCTTTAAACACCTTTAAACAAAATGAAAAAAATATGCCTCAACTAACTAAACTAACTAACCCTTAGAGGCATATTTTAGATTTACGATTGAACGATTTACGATTCTATGATTGAAGTAACCCCAATTATAAACTGTAAATTGTCTAATCGTAAATTTTTTCTTTATTTACGAGCCTCAGCAATGTAACCCAATGCTTCAGCACATTTAGCTGTAACATAAGCCCAATCTTCGGCAGCTACTTTATCTTTCGGGAAGAGTTTAGAACCCATACCTACGCAGAATACGCCAGCCTTAATCCAGGCAGTCAGATTTTCTTTAGTCGGCTCAACTCCGCCGGTCACCATTAATTTAGACCATGACATCGGAGCCATCAGACCTTTTACAAAATTAGGACCATATACATCACCCGGGAATACTTTGCAAAGATCACAACCTACCTCCTGTGCGAAACCTACTTCTGATACCGAACCACATCCCGGAGTATAAGCTACCAGACGACGGTTACAGATCTTAGCGATTTCAGGGTTAAACAACGGACCTACTACGAAATTAGCACCTAACTGAATATACAGTGCAGCTGTAGCCGGATCAACAATAGAGCCAATACCCATAGCCATTTCCGGACATTCCTTTGCTGCAAATTTCACTATTTCAGCAAATACTTCATGAGCAAAGTCACCACGATTCGTGAATTCGAAAGCACGAACACCACCTTCATAACAAGCTTTTACTACTTTTTTTGCAATTTCTGCATCTTTATGGTAGAATACAGGAACCATGCCGGTTGAACCAATCTTGTTCAGAACCGCTATTTTATCAAATTTTGCCATCTTCTTATTTACAATTTGACGATTTACTATTTACTATTTAAATGTTTTGCACATCAGACAATTTACTATTTATTGAGTTTGGCTTTCATTGTTGTTATAGAACTAACTATAATTTTAAGTAGTTCTTTATTCTCTTCATATAAAGCAGACAATAAATCTGACTTTATCATTTGAATTTCCATAATCAGCTCCAACCAATATAATGTTTCATCTAACTCTTCCTCCACTATTTTCAGTTTATTCAAAAAGTCTTTATCTGACTTACCCAAACATGCAGCTCTATAATTTGCAGCAGGCGATGTTCCCGAACGAATAATCTGATTACCAATTGCTCGGCCAGCAGGAGTATTAGGTAATTTATCTACTAATTTAATAACACGTACGGCCAAATTTTTCAGCCTCATTTTCATTTCCTCTGCGGTCATTAGCCCTGACATTAAATAGTAAATAGTAAATTGTCCAATAGTCAATCTCTTTATCTTTGCACGCGTCCGCTTGCATCACCTCCTGCCAGCGCTTCTACCTCTTCTACTGATACAAGGTTGAAGTCACCATTGATAGTGTGTTTCAATGCAGAAGCAGCAACAGCAAATTCAAGAGCCTCACCCTGGTTCGGTTTCGTCATCAAACCATGGATGATACCTCCGGAGAATGAGTCACCACCACCTACACGGTCGATGATAGGATCAATATCATAACGCTTTGAAGTATAGAACTCCTGACCATTGTAAATCATAGCTTTCCAACCGTTATGTGTAGCAGAGAAAGACTCACGCAATGTAGAAATTACATATTTGAATCCAAACTCTTTCATCATCTGCTGGAAGATACCTTTGTAACCTTCAGCATCCGTATGTCCTGCTTCAACATCAGCATCCGGCTTGAAACCCAGACAGAGTTCTGCATCTTCTTCATTACCAATACATACATCTACATATTTCATTAACGGCTTCATGATAGACTGTGCTTTTTCTTTAGTCCATAGTTTCTTACGGAAATTCAAGTCTACAGAAACTGTTACGCCATGACGTTTTGCAGCCTCACAAGCCAAACGAGTCAGTTCAGCAGCTTTATCAGAGATAGCCGGAGTGATACCAGACCAGTGGAACCAGTCAGCACCTTCCATAATAGCATCAAAATCAAAATCAGCAGCATCAGCTTCAGCGATAGAAGAATGAGCACGGTCATAGATTACTTTACTTGGACGCATAGAAGCCCCTGTTTCAAGATAATAGATACCTACGCGATCACCACCACGGGCAATAAAGTCTGTCTTTACACCATATTTACGCAATGCATTTACAGCAGACTGACCGATTTCGTGTTTAGGCAATTTTGATACGAAGTATGCATCGTGGCCATAGTTTGCACAGCTCACTGCAACGTTGGCTTCTCCACCACCGTATACTACATCAAAAGAGTCAGATTGAACAAAACGAGTGTTACCTGGAGTTGATAATCTAAGCATGATTTCGCCTAACGTAACGACTTTCTTTCCCATAATTCTATGTTTTAATGAAATAAGTAATTAATATTATTAAGTTTCAATTTATCATTATAAGCCCATTTTGCAGCTTAACACACTGATACTATGATATATATACAAACAATAAATGTACGTCACATAGCTTTCGTGTGCGGGCACAAAGATACAACAATTTTCGTAATTACAAAAATTGTTATATATTTGTGTCGAAAATATTAATATTATTATTGTGTACGAGCACAATATTGATTTACGATTTGACTATTTACGATTTACGATTGATAAAACTTCGTTCATTCAACCATAAGTCTGGTGTCTTTTCAATCGTAAATCGTAAACAGTCAAATCGTAAATATGAATAAGTTGCCTGATAGAATCAGAATCAAAGATATCGCCCGTCTGGCCGATGTATCAGTAGGAACAGTAGACCGCGTCATTCATGGACGCAGCGGAGTTTCCGAATCAAGCCGAAAACGCGTTGAAGAGATCTTAAAACAGTTGGACTATCAGCCCAATATGTATGCAAGTGCATTAGCTTCCAATAAAAAGTATTCTTTTGCGTGTCTCCTCCCTCAACATTTAGAAGGGGAATACTGGACAGATGTAGAAAAAGGTATCAGTAAGGCACTTAGTACCTATTCCGATTTCAATACTACAGTAAAAACCACCTATTATGATCCTTATGATTACCAGTCATTCGTTAACGCAAGTGATGCTATTATAGCACAGCATCCGGATGGAGTGATGGTGGCACCTACCGTACGCGAATATACCCGGATTTTCACCGGACAATTAGCAGAATTGGATATACCTTATATATATATAGACTCAAATATTAAGGATATCCCCCCACTGGCTTTCTTCGGACAAAACTCACGCCAAAGCGGATACTTTGCTGCACGCATGCTGATGTTACTGGCTGGAGCTGAAAAAGAGATCGTCATCTTCCGCAAAATACATGAAGGTATCGTAGGGTCCAATCAGCAGGAGAACAGAGAAAAAGGATTCAGACAATATATGAAGGAACATCACCCTGCATGTAATATATTAGAACTGGACCTTCATGCCGAACGTAATGATGAAGATGCTCTTATGTTGGACAACTTCTTCCGGGAGCATCCTACTGTGCGCAACGGAATCACATTTAATTCGAAAGTGTACATTGTAGGAGAATATCTGCAAACCCGGGAAAAGAATAATTTCAACCTGATCGGTTATGACCTTCTGGAGCGAAATGTAGCCTGCCTGAAACAAGGAAGCGTGTATTTCCTTATAGCACAGCAACCGGAACTACAAGGATACAACGGTATCAAGGCATTATGCGATCATCTTATTTTCAAAAAAGAGGTAAATTGCATTAACTATATGCCTATTGATCTGTTGACAGTAGAAACAATTGACTATTACAGCAATAAATAAAGAAGGTTCTTCAATCGTAAAATAGTAAATATAAATAAGCATCATGGAAACAAAGTATCTAAAAATCAACCCAGCTGACAACGTAGCCGTAGCTATCGTTAACCTACCCGCAGGAGAGAAACTTTCAGTGGATGGCATTGAGATAATCCTGAACGAAGATGTTCCGGCCGGGCATAAATTTGCCTTGAAAAACTTTGCTGAAGGAGAGGACGTCATCAAATACGGTTATCCTATCGGGCATGCCAAAATGGTAAAGAAGCAGGGTGATTGGATGAATGAAAATAATATAAAGACCAACCTGGCCGGACTTCTGGAATATACTTATAATCCGGTAGAGGTATCACTCGATATTCCAAAGAAAGATCTGACCTTCAAAGGATATCGTCGTAAAAATGGCGATGTAGGTGTACGTAATGAGATATGGATTATTCCTACTGTAGGCTGTGTCAATGGTATTATCAATCAGTTGGCCGAAGGTTTACGCCGTGAAACGGAAGGTGAAGGCGTGGATGCCATCGTAGCTTTTCCACACAACTACGGTTGTTCGCAATTGGGTGACGACCACGAAAATACAAAGAAAATCCTTCGCGATATGGTACTTCATCCCAACGCAGGTGCAGTGCTTATTGTGGGATTGGGATGTGAAAACAATCAACCGGATGTATTCCGCGAATTTTTGGGTGACTATGACCAGGATCGTGTGAAGTTTATGGTCACTCAGAAAGTGGGTGACGAATACGAAGAAGGTATGGCAATCCTGCGCGAACTTTACGCTAAGGCTTCTAAAGACGAACGTACCGAAGTTCCTTTGTCAGAATTGCGCGTAGGCTTAAAATGTGGTGGTTCTGATGGTTTCTCCGGCATTACAGCCAATCCATTGTTAGGCATGTTCTCAGACTTCCTTATAGCACAAGGTGGTACAAGTGTATTAACTGAAGTCCCTGAAATGTTCGGTGCCGAAACAATTCTGATGAACCGTTGTCACAACAAAGAGTTATTTCAGGAAACCGTTAAACTAATTAATGATTTTAAAGAATACTTCCTCTCACATGGTGAACCTGTAGGAGAAAACCCCTCACCGGGAAATAAAGCCGGAGGTATTTCTACACTGGAAGATAAAGCACTGGGATGTACACAGAAATGTGGTAAGAGTTATGTAGAAGGTGTATTACCATACGGAGAACGCTTACAGGTGAAAGGTCTCAACTTGCTTTCTGCACCAGGCAATGATCTGGTGGCAGCCACTGCCCTTGCTTCCTGTGGTTGCCATATGGTGTTATTTACTACCGGTCGCGGCACTCCATTTGGTACCTACGTACCTACTATGAAAATCTCTACCAACTCAACTTTAGCTAAAAACAAGCCGGGATGGATTGATTTTAATGCAGGCGTTATCGTTGAAAATGAACCAATGGAAAAGACTTGCGAACGTTTCATTGACTATATTATCAAAGTTGCAAGTGGTGAATTTGTAAACAACGAGAAGAAAGGATATCGCGAAATCGCTATATTCAAGACAGGAGTAACGCTTTAAATCAGAAGTTAGAAGATAGTAGTTAGAAGATAGAAGTTAGGAGTTAGAATAAAAGAGCCGGTAGTTAAATCTATATTAGTATGTAAATCATAAACACGCTGTATAGATTCTGACTACCGGCTACTATATTCCAACTACTATATTCTAACCCCTATTACTCCCATTCTTAACTACTAATTATTATCTTTGCGATCCCAAAACAAGTACAACCCTATATAAATGAACGAAGAAAAGAATAGTAAGCATATCTCCGGCTGGTGGGCACTCAGCCCGCTATTTGTTTTCCTGTGCCTCTATCTGGTAACCTCCATTATAGTCAATGATTTCTATAAAGTCCCTATTACAGTAGCTTTTCTGGTATCTTCCTGTTACGCTATCGCCATCACACGTGGTTTAAAGCTGGATCAACGGGTCTATCAGTTCTCTGTAGGAGCCTCCAATAAGAATATTATGCTGATGATCTGGATCTTTATCCTGGCCGGGGCTTTCGCACAAAGCGCGAAAGAGATGGGAGCCATTGATGCAACAGTAAACCTCACTTTACACATTCTTCCCGACAATTTGTTATTGGCAGGCATCTTTATAGCTTCCTGTTTCATCTCCCTTTCTATCGGAACCAGTGTGGGAACGATTGTAGCTCTTACCCCTGTTGCCACTGGCCTGGCACTGAAAACCGGCATAGATATTCCGTTTATGGTAGCTATCGTTGTAGGTGGTTCCTTTTTTGGTGATAACCTGTCTTTTATTTCCGACACCACCATTGCCTCTACCAAAACACAAGGCTGTGTAATGCGTGACAAATTTCGCGTGAACTCAATGATCGTTGTACCTGCTGCACTTATTGTTCTGATTATCTATATTGTTCAGGGGCTATCAATCACCGCTCCTCCCCAGGTACAAGAAATCGAATGGCTCAAAGTCATCCCTTATCTTGTTGTATTGGGTACAGCCATAGCAGGTATCAACGTAATGATTGTTCTCCTGCTGGGCATCATCTCCACAGCTATCATAGGACTTGCTACAGGAAGTTTCAGTATATTCGACTGGTTTGGAGCAATGGGAAACGGTATAACCGGGATGGGCGAACTTATCATCATCACCCTGCTTGCAGGTGGTATGCTCGAAACAATCCGTTATAACGGAGGAATTGATTTTATCATTGGAAAGTTAACCCGCCATGTCAATGGCAAGCGTGGAGCAGAACTTAGTATCGCCGCCCTGGTCAGTATAGCCAACCTCTGTACAGCCAACAATACAATTGCTATCATCACTACCGGACCTATTGCCAAAGATATCGCCGGCAAGTTCAACTTAGATCGTAGAAAAACAGCCAGTATCCTCGATACATTTTCATGTTTCATACAAGGCATCATCCCTTACGGAGCACAATTACTCATGGCGGCAGGGCTGGCTAAAATTTCTCCAATCAGCATTGTAGGCAATTTGTATTACCCGTTTACTATGGGGACTTTTGCATTATTGGCTATCCTTTTCCGCTATCCGCGAAGATATTCGTAGTATTCTTCTAAGAAAAGTCACAAATAGCATCTTCTGATGAAGATAACTTTACGATTTATAGTGTTTTATCACATATGAATCTTAATAAGATCCGAAAGTATTATCTATATTTGTATTTAAATCTACAGACAACAGGAAGATATGTCAAATCTGAATTCCGATAAACTTCTCAGATTAACCTCCATGGCACAAATTGGATGGTGGGAAGCAGACTTTAAAAACCAAAGATACACTTTATCAGAATTTATAGTAGACCTTTTGGGTTTTGAAAGTGATACTATTGAATTCAAAGATCTTCATAATCTTGTTCACGAAGACTACCGGGACAAATTGAGAGAGGCATCTATGACTCTTAAAAATCAGCGTACCTATGAACTGATCTTCCCTCTTTATACTAAATATGGAATAACCTGGGTATTATCTAAAATGGAATTCAACAAGAATATTGAGCAAGATAATCTAAAATCTTTTGGTTACATAAGATGCCTTGATGATATTGAAGTCAATGAAAAGAAACTATCCACAAGAGATGAGCTTAATAAATTACTCTATCGTCAAATCAGTATATCCCATTCTCTATTTTCATTTTTGCAAACAGATGATATCTCCGAAACAGTGCAGAAAATACTGAAAGATATACTAATGCAATTTAATGGAGACCGGACTTATATTTTCGAAATACTTCCGGAGAAAAACATACAAAGTTGCATTTATGAAGTGACAGCGGAAAATGTTTCAAAGGAACAAGAATTTCTTCAAGACCTCCCCATTAACCAAATTTCGTGGTGGAGTCAACAAATATTAAGCAAAAAGGCAATCATTCTGAACACACTCGATGATATGCCTCCGGAAGCTGAATATGACAGGAATATTTTAGAACCACAAAATATAAAATCACTCATGGTAGTCCCACTCTTATCAAAAAAGGAGTATGGGGATATATGGGTATAGATATCGTTAAACGATATCGTAACTGGAGCAATGCAGATTACCAATGGTTTACCTCTTTGGCAAACATTATCAGCATCTGTATTGAACTGCGTAAATCCGAGCAAAAAGCAAGAGAGGAGCGGCAAGATCTCAACAACTTATACCGCCATATGCCCATGGGTTACCTCCAGATGCAAATTGTCTATAAAAATAATAAAGTAATCGTTCACAAATGGGAGGAGAAATAGGAGTAGAATCAACAGAAGATACAGGTTCTTCTTTCTGGTTTACACACCCTTTATAATATCTTATCAGAGTGAAAATCAAGCAATAAAGAAGTACGTACTTTTGAGGTGTAAAAGTACGTACTTAACACACTGTTAATATGCATTTTAAGTCAACATTAAATACGTACTCTTTCAATTAAAAGAATACATAGTGTACAACACAAAAGTATCTTATCCTTTACTTGTAAGAAATTAATTCCTCAACAGATTAAAACATAGAATATAATAATGAAGAATTTGCTAACTTTGCATCGTCATTCATAAACATCGTAAACGTACCTATGTTATTACCCTCCAATGAGAGTCATAACTGCAGGGAATAAATCGTAAATAAAAAGATGATCACATTTCCAAATGCCAAAATAAACCTGGGACTAAATATTACAGCAAAGCGTCCGGACGGATATCATAATCTGGAAACCGTCTTCTACCCTGTACCTATAGAAGATGCATTGGAAATCCATGTGCTAAATAATAGTACAGATAAGAAGTTTGCTTTGCATCAGGCTGGTATGGAAATAGCAGGAAATGCAGAAGACAACCTTGTGGTAAAAGCCTATTTATTATTGGATAAAGAATTCGATCTCCCTCCGGTAGATATTCATTTATACAAACATATTCCATCGGGTACCGGCTTGGGGGGAGGATCCTCAGATGCAGCTTTCATGTTAAAACTCTTGAATGAACGATTTGAATTGAAGCTAACAGATGAAAAATTAGAGGAATATGCAGCTACATTAGGAGCCGACTGTGCTTTTTTTATAAAGAATACCCCAACTTATGCAGAAGGAATAGGAAATATCTTCTCCCCTCTTTCACTCTCTTTAAAGGGTTATCAGATTCTGTTGGTCAAACCGGATATCTTCGTTTCCACCCGGGAAGCCTTCTCACTGGTCAGGCCTCATGAACCGGAATATTCATTAAAAGAAATTATAACTCATCCCGTCAGTGAATGGAAAGAACAAATGGTGAATGATTTTGAAGCAAGTGTATTCCCGCAATATCCTGTTATTGGAGAAATAAAAGAAGAATTGTATAAAAATGGAGCGATATATGCCGCTATGAGTGGTTCGGGGTCATCAGTCTTTGGATTGTTTGCTCCGGATATCGCAATACCGGATATTAACTTTGGCGAACGAAGTTTTGTATTTAAAGGAAAACTATAAACTTTGAATAAAAAAAATAAGGAACGCAGGTGTATAGTCTGCGTTCCTTATTTTTTTAATCTGAATCCTTCAATACAGAATAAATCCCATTACTCCCGCCAATAGAATCATCAGAATCGGATGAACCTTATATTTCCAGGTCAGCAAAAAGGCTGCAACAAAGATCAGGATACTTTTGTAATCAATGAAATTATCCTTATTCATCAATAACAAAGCAGCCGCCCCAATCAAAGCTACAGACATAGGAAGTAATCCCGACATGGCGGCATTGACATATTTGTTGTTTTTGAATTTCACAAAGAAATAAGAGATAAACAATACCATCAGAAAAGAGGGCAGACAGACCGCTACAGTAGCAATAACGGCACCCCATATATTACCTGTTACCGTATAACCTATGTAAGTTGCACTGTTTATGCCGATTGGACCAGGAGTCATTTGCGAGATTGCTACTACATCTGTAAACTGTTGAAGCGTCAACCAATGATAACGCTCTACTATCTCAAACTGAATAAGAGAGAGCATTGCATATCCACCACCAAACCCAAATACTCCAATTTTCAGATAAACACATATCAGTTGCCAGTAAATCATACGCTTCTTCCTTTCAATTTATCTTTTAGCCACAGTGTATATACCAATCCCCCAACGATGCCGGCCAACACAATATATACCGGCGATACACCGGCTTTCCATATCAATACCGTACCTATTGCCGGAGCAATCAACTCCATATATCCCATGCGAATAGCCTTTATAGCCGAAAGACAAGGTACCAGTATCAATGCCACAACAGCCGGACGAATACCATTGAATATTCTGATAACATATGGATTATCCTGAAACTTATCAAAAAACAAAGCAATAATCAGGATAATAACAAATGAAGGCAAAATAGTACCCAAAGCACAAACTAAACTCCCCCAAAAACCTCTCAATCTATAACCAACAAAGATTGATATATTAACAGCAAAGACTCCCGGCAAAGATTGTGTAATAGCAAACATCTGCATAAAATCTTCCTTAGTCATCCATTGCCGCTTCACTATCTCGCGTTCGATAAGAGGGATCATTGCATATCCTCCTCCTATGGTAAACATCCCTATTTTTACAAAATTGAGAAAAAGTGTCAGATACATGTCGTATTCATAAAAGTAATGCTTACAAAGGTAAGAAAAAAAGAAATATCAAAACTAAATAAGATAGGATATAACATAAAACGGTACCACGACTCACGTCGTAGTACCGTCACAACACAAACACAAAATAAA
>ERZ1108168.265-NODE-265-length-48752-cov-10.126168_pt1 | contig 48752 bp, 43 predicted proteins | sample MGYA00403704_ERZ1108168 | MGnify/ENA primary metagenome ERZ1108168 (study PRJEB35170, sample SAMEA104062421) | human gut metagenome | biome: human gut; feature: human-associated habitat; material: faeces | place: Denmark | collected 2012-06-12 ...
AATTCACCTTTTTATTTTCGCCTTTCAGAAGTGGAACTTAACTTTTCAATTGAGCCATTTTAACAGCGGCTATTTGAACGTGACTTCCGGTACCCGCTCATCCTGCAGCTGATCGGCGGCGATCTTCATGATCTTCGACGCGTTCTGAACGCCCGCCAAAGTTTTCGGACAGCCGATCCGAACGACTTCCGCTTCCAGCTCCGCCACGCAGCCGCTCATTCCCGCCTCGCTCAGCGCCGCGACGATCGCTTCTTCAGTCTTCTTGTTTTGTTCTACCTGTCCCGCCTGCTGCAGCGCGTTTTGTTTTTCTTCGGTACTGGCCGAAGGCGAGGCGACAATCGATTGGGAATTCTGGGCCTGGGCATTATGTTTGTCCTGCAGCTGCTGCTGCATGGTGGCCAGGGAATCCTGATCCTCGTTTTGTCCGGTTAAAAGCTGATCGGGATTTAACTGTCCCTGATCGGCCGGCAGCGTTACATAGTAGATTGAAAGCATCAGAATCAATGTAAATAAAGTGAGAAATGCAAATGCCTGTTTATTCATATCACGGCCTCCTGCTCACTTGTACTGTATGCTGCAGGCAGCGGGGTTATGAGTGATTTGAAAATCAATAAAACAAGGCGCAGATCTTATGCTTCAAATGCGCAAGAATGTCTTTGCGCTGCAGCTGATATTCTTCCGCGCTGCCCAGCGCTTCGTCCAGATGATCGATCTCCTCATGGAACAGCTCCATGATCTGAAGCAGACGGTCTTCATGAATGATCTCGACCTTGCCGACCTCGACCATCGCCTCTCCGACGCTTCTTAGCAGATCATCGCGGATCGTCTGAGCGCTGACACTGTCAAGCGACGTAAACTTTTTCTCATACCAGAAACGGTTGACGATCAGCGATTTCAGCACCTCGACAAACATTGTAAAATCCTGAATGTTGTTGCCCGGCTGAATCGCAAACAGCATTACAAAGAAAACATGCCATTCAAAATCAATGTTGATGATGCTTTGCCAATACCGGCCCAAAACATCACAGAACGGATCGTAATGGACAAATTCCTTTTCCAGCGTGATCGGTTCGGTAAAGTCAAGATCGCTGATTTTCAGCAGGTTGAAATGTTCAAAATATTCGACCATTTTCTGCTGCGGCTGATCCGACTGAACAAAGTCCTTGATATAAATATATTGGCTGAGCACAGCGCTGCATTTTTTGAAATCGGTCGTAAAGCCGATCGACTCAATCATTTTAATCGCATACAGATCACTGATCGACTTGGCCATAAACATCTTGAAGCCGCGTTCGCTCATGCCGATGTCCTTGTCTTTATTCTGATTCAGAATCTGTGTATACACAATTTCCAGCTGATGATCAACGACATCCAGATTATCGCGGATTGAAGCCAAAATGTCTTTCATAAAGCTGTCAAACATCACATACTGCGTGTTCTTATAGACGACCTGATGTTCAATCTCGCTCCAGAAGGAATGCACCATGGATTTGATCTGCAGCTCAAAATTGACCTTGCGGCCGTTAAACAGATAATAGCCGTCGATCCGATAGATCGTAAAGCCGTTGCGCTGCAGCTGCGGCTGGGGCATTGCCAGATTCAGACAGAGATCAGGATAAAGCATACATTGAGCATACTCCTGGCCTTCGACAAAGCTGAAATGATGGCGAATCGCCTGATAGATTCGATTTTCATCGCTGATGAAGCGGCATTCTACGGTTAAGCCGATCAAATCAGGCAAAAAGTTCAGCACTTCCTCTCCTGTTGAAAACTGCAGGTAATATTTGTTGCGGATCATTTTTTCCTTGAGCGAGCCAATTGATTTAATCCGCGAACTGAACCCGACGACATAATCCATATAGTCTTCCAACAGATGTTCAAAGCAGCCTTTGATCGCTCCTTCGACATATTGATAAGACGGGTTGTTCAGTTCAAGCAGCTTGACCGAATCATCGATCAAATCAAACAGTTCAAGACGCATGGGATCAGCCTCCTTCAGCGTGTACGCAGTCCTTTGGGATATTTATTTTTAATCACGGTGCCGTCGCTTTTGCCAAACCCGACAGGATAGCCCTCATACATCAGGCAGAGATAACCGCGCGGGGCCGGGATCGGCAGCGGCTGTCCCTGCAAATAACAGGCCAGCTCCTGTTCGTTTAGCGATATGGTTTTGGTCAAACGATCCTGAAGCAAAGCCGACAAATAGAAATGATGGTGCGGTTCCACCCGATTTTTGACGATTTCCCCGGCCATAATTCCCTGCCGCAATACCGGGATTTTCTTCAGCTGAATAAATTCATGCCGCATCAGAGACAGCCGGTTCTGTTCCAGATGAACATGCAGATCTTTGTCCGTTTTCAGCTGATCCTTAAGAAAGGCTTGGACTTCCGGCGGCAGCTGCACACTTTTGGCGGTTTGCAGCCGGGCTTGGGGCTGGGGTGAAATCTTGCGCAGCTTGGCGATGAAATGGCCTTCACCCTGATCCATTGGAAAAATTCGGCGTACCTTCGCACCGTCGACCCGGCCTACCGATAACCCTGGCCGGCCGAATTCCACGCCGCAGTCCAGCAGCTCCATTTCCGGATGACGCCGCAGAAATTGATCGATAACCTGTTCATTTTCTTCTGGGGCATAGGTGCAGGTGGAATAGACAAGAACACCCTGTTCTTTCAGACATACCACGGCCGATTCTAAAATTTTCTGCTGGCGCAGGCTGCATGCCCGGACATGTTCAACACTCCAGTCCGTCATCGCCTGATCTTCTTTCTTAAACATGCCTTCCCCGCTGCACGGAGCATCGACCAAGACTTTATCCATCAGGCCGCTTAACTGCGGGCATAATTGTTCGGGGGAAGCGTGCGTAATCAGTGCTTCGCTGACGCCCAGCCGTTCCAGATTGCTCATCAGAACCCGTGCCCGTCCGCCGTCAATTTCATTGGCGATCAGAAAGCCCTCCTGTCCGATCCGGGCGGCAATCTGCGTGCTTTTTCCGCCCGGAGCAGCGCAGCAGTCCAGCACCCAATCCCCTGGCTGCGGATCCAGAATCGTCACGGCCGAGGAAGCGGAAGGCTCCTGCATATAGAACAAGCCCTGACGATGATAGATATGGCTGCCCAAGCCGGTTAAAGCGGAGTCCATCAGAAACCCTTCCGGGGCAAAGGGGGAAGGCCAGAGTCTGGCAAAACCGCGCTGTTGTAACGTCTGGGGATCAATCTTTAATAAATTAGCCCGCAGTCCGCGAAAAGGCGGCTGTTTCAATGTTTCAAGATAAGCTTCATAGTCATCCTTCAAAAGTATCTGCATCCGCTGCAGAAACGCCTCATTCATGGCCTGACTCCTGAAAATAATCCCGTACGCTCTGACGGTCGCGGTGCAGCTGATCGATCAGCTCATTTAAAGACGCGAATTGTTGTTCCGCCCGCAGCCGCTTATAAAAGCGCAGCCGCATCGGCTGATCATAGAAATTCTGCGAGCAGTCTAAAAGATGAGCCTCCACAGACAGCTGGCGCACAGGATTGCACGTTGGGTTATGCCCGATATTGATCATCGCTTTCCAGCATTGTCCTTCCCACTGCGCTTCACCGGCATAGACCCCGCCTAACGGCAGCAGGGTTTCTTCATCTGTGATCAAATTGGCCGTCGGAAAGCCCCACTGGCGGCCTTTTTGCCGGCCATGACCGACAACACCGCGGATTTCATAAGGATAGCCCAACAATCTTCCGGCTTCGGCAACCTCGCCCTGCTGCAGGCAAAGGCTGATGCGGGAAGAGCTGATCTTATCGCCGTGATCGTTGACCGCTTCGATCACGATAACCTCAAACCGGCCGGCGGCATCCCTGCGCAGCGTTTCCACACTGCCGCTGCCGAATTTCCCATAATGAAAATCAAATCCGCAGATCAGCGCTTTCAGCGGGCAATGGGTGACGAGCATATCAATAAACGCTTTCGGCGGCAGCTCGGCCATGGCCTTGACGAAATCGAGGATGATCACGCGGTCAATCCCCATCCGTCCCGCCAGTTCAATCCGCTGCTCCATCGTCGTCAGATGCTGTACCTTGCTCATTTTTCCAATCGTGATCCAAGGATCCGGGGAAAAGGTAATCAGCGCGCTTTCGCAGCCTGCGGCTTTGGCGCGGCTGACCGTTTCATCAATCAGCGCCCGATGGCCGCGGTGCAGACCATCAAAATAGCCAATGCAGGCACAGACCGGTCCGTCAATAATCTGTTCACCCTGCGTTCTTATCGTATCTACTTTCATTCCTGCTTCTCCTACCATAAACCTCTCAGACAGCGGTAAATTCCGTCAGCCTGATGTTCCATCATCGCCAAGACCTGCTGGCCTTCAACCACGGCGACGATCGGTTCCGTACTGTTCAAGCGCAGCCGCTTGCCGTTTTTAATATCCGGGATCTGCGCCGGTTCTGCTTCCACCAACGGCCATTGACTGGCAATCCCCTCATAAATTGAAACGAGCTGAAATTGGCCTTGCTTTACTTCATCCAAGGTCTGACATTGCGCCAGGGTGTAGCCGCAGGCTGCCGTTCGCGTCAGACTGCTCATCGTGCCGACGGTCCCTAACTTTTCAGCGATATCCTCGCATAAGGTGCGGACATAAGTCCCATTGGAACAAACGACGCGGAAACGAATCGTCGGCACCGTCTGCAGCAGTTCCATTTCAGTAATTTCAATCGGCCGTTTCTCGCGTTTTACTTCAATCCCTTCACGGGCGTATTCATACAGCTTTTTGCCGTCTTTTTTAATTGCGGATACCATTGGCGGCAGCTGCATGGATTTGCCTAAAAAACTATTTAAAACAGCTTCCAGCTGTGCTGAATCGACCGTCGGCACCGCTGCTGCAGCGATCGGTTTACCCCAGATATCACCGGTATCGGTCTTAGTGCCCAGCGTCAGCTCAGCGATGTATTCTTTTGTCTTTCCTGACAAATACGGCAGCGCCTTGCAGGCCCGGCCTAAAAGGACGACCAGCACGCCTGTCGCCTGCGGATCCAAGGTTCCTGTATGACCGACACTCTTGGTGCCGGCCGCTTTGCGGACATGATAAACAACGTCAAACGACGTCATTCCTGCCGGCTTATTAATTAAACAAATTCCGTCCACTGTATCACTCCAAACTCCACGTTTCATTATACCAAGGGTCTCTTCCGTTTGCAAAGCCTATCGCGACATCCTCACCTATCTCCCATTAAAACTTCACCTGGGCTTCAAATAAAGCCTGTGCTATAATAAAGCGGAAATGCAGAAAATGCAGGAGGATGGACTATGAACGCAATGAAACAAATCTTAGGCTGTATCCGCAAAGCCGACCAGGACTATGGCATGATTGCCGATCAGGACCGCATCGCTGTCGGTGTCTCGGGCGGCAAAGATTCGATGCTTCTGCTCTATTGTCTGCATCTGTATCAGCAGTTCTGCACGCGGATTCAAAGCAAACAGTTTGAAGTTGTCGGCATTCACATTCAAATGGGCTTTCCCAATATGGATTTTATGGAAGCTGAGAGCTTTTTCAGGCAGCGCGGCATCCGGCTGGAGCTGGTGCCCAGCCGGATTTACGATATTCTCAAGATCCAGTCCAATGAAGATGGATCGTTGAAATGCTCGCTGTGCTCTACCTTGAAAAAAGGCGCCGTTAACCGAGCAGCCAAGGACTTCGGCTGCACAAAAGTCGCGTTTGCCCATCACGGCGACGACGCTATTGAAACGTTATTGATGAATGCGATCTATGGTGGGCGGCTGGCAACCTTCGCCCCAAAGATGTATTTGTCCAATGCGGAAATGCCGTTTATCCGGCCCCTCATCTATGCCCGTGAAAATCAGATCCGCGCCGCGGTCGGGGCCTGCGGCGTGCCGGTTGTCCCGTCGACCTGTCCGATGGATGGATTTACCCGCCGGCAGGACATGAAAGAAATGCTCGAACATCTGTACACTGAATATCCGATGGCCCGCGATAACTTTCTGTTGATGCTGCACAATGAAAAACAGCTCAGCCTGTGGCACAAAGAAAATCCAGAGGACGAAGAAGTGCTGATCAGTAAATCAAAATCTTAAAACCGTCATCCAGCCGCAGCTGGGCGGCGGTTTTTTGTTCATCCAGGATCTTATGTTCCTGCGCATCGCATAAAATTAACGGCTGACTCAAATCAAATTCCTCACGTATTTCCGCGGGACACATCTCTTGCAGCCCTTCAACGATTTCCTGCAGCGAGAGCGCCGGATCCACGCTGCATTCAAAACGGGCGCCGCTGCAGACTAATTCAAAACATAGTAAAACTTCTTTTCCCATCTCATTCAATCTCCTTTAATCGCTGCATGGATTCCCGTTGGATCCACAGGCGATCCCAAGCCCCCAGTTTGGGGATGGGTGCCGGAAGCGGAAACAACAGCTGCTGATGCAGACCTGATCCTATCCATAAGGTCAATGAAAAATCGACCCGGCCGCGCCATGAACTTTGCTGCAGGGTGCGGGCAGAGCTGACTAACACAAACGACGCTGCTTCCTCAAAGAAAGCTGCGATGTCTGCTTCTTTGCTGTTTTCAGCATCGACTACCGGATAAGGACTGCACCGCAGCTGCTTAAGCAATCCTTCAGCTCGTTGAGGTTCATTCAGGATGACCACTAAATGCTGATGCGGCTGCAGTGTGATGAACATCGGCGTGCACAGTATCGGATCAATGCCCAAAAATACCGCTTTTCGTTTCAGCCAGCGCGGCGGTATCCGCTGCGGCAGCCGCGGAAGCTGCCAGCGTTTAGGCTGAGGCTGCGGTAAATCCTGCAGCGGCAGAGCTTCAACAAAATCCAGGATGGCTGAAGCCTGAACCAGTCCCCGGCCCTTGGCCAGCGGTTTCGTCCAGGTCCGCTCCAGGGCATTTCCAAGACTGGCTGCGGATGCCGGCCCAAGAAAATAGCGGCGGCGTAAACTCTGGGTTAAACGCAGCGGCAGCCGGTTGACCAGCTTATCCGCACACAACAGATACAGATTCAGTGACGGGCCTTCTTCAATCAGCCGCTGAAACAATGCCGTGTTCTCCCAGCGTTCCAGCATCGCCCCCAGCTGCAAAGCAACGACAAACAGCGGAAGCTCAGCCTGCCGGCGCTGCTGCAGACCGCGGTCAAGCAAGGTGAAAAAACGTTCCAGCAATTCCGGCTGACGCAGGGACAGCACTTCGATGACCGTCGGCTCCGCAAGCAGTTCAACCTGTTCCTCAAACGGATCCAGTATGATAAATTCAACCTGGTCGTTAAACCGGCTTCCGCTCTGGATCAAACATTGCAGAAAGTTTTGCTGCGCCATGCTCTCTTCGCTTAACAATAAACCGTGTTCGAGCGGATGAACAAGGATCGTCGTCTGACGATGTTGGGGATCATCAACAATCCCCAGCACTAATCCGGAAGCCTGTTTTTTTAAGACCGCCAAATCGGTGGCTTCCGGCAGCGGCGGCCACAGCGGTGAAGCAAACAAATTCCGCCGATCCGCCTCACGCAGCATGATTTCCATCAGCGCTTCACTTTGCCGAAGACTCGCATTCTTTCCCCGCTGTACTTCCCGGATCACTTTCAGTTGGGGATCAAGCCAGCGAACAGTAGGATCCGGTGTTTGCTTGCCGCCTAACCAGGCACATTGACCCTGGACTAGATCTTGCTGACTCAAAAGCAGAAACTGTCCCGGCCGGGTTAAACGCAGCGCTTTGTCACAATGCAGAATTTCCTGACTGTCCTGTTTCTGAGCCACCTTCAGACACAGCTTAAAATTAAAATTCGACCACATCTGTTCGTCGACGACCCCGGCTGGCCGCTGTGTCGCTAAGATCAGATGCAGGCCCAGACTGCGTCCGATCCGGCAGATCTGAATCAAACCGCGCATAAATTCCGGCTGGGACTGTTTCAGCTCGGCAAATTCGTCAATGATCAACACGCAATGGGCTAACGGCGGCAGTGATGGGTGATCCCGGCACAGCTGACGGTAATGATCCAGATCCGCTACCGGCTGTTTAAGCTTTGTCTGTGCTTGGGCAAAGCAGCGCTGGCGGCGCTCGCATTCTTGCCGCAGATAAATTAAGGACCGCTCGATATCGCTTTCTTCCACATTGCTCAAGGCCGCGCACAGATGGGGAATCGGCCGGCCTTTCAACCGCAGCTGTTCAATTAGGCTGCCGCCCTTGTAATCAATCAGGGCAAACTGCAGCTGTTGGGGACTGTAATGCCAAGCTGCCGATAACACCAGGGTTTCCAACAGCCGGCTTTTCCCGCTGCCGGTCATTCCGGCAATCAAGCCATGCGGTCCCTGCCCTTTCTCATGCAGATCCAAGATGACCGGCTGTCCCTGGGCACCTAAGCCTAAGGGAATCCGCAGATGCGTCAAACTCGCCGTATCCTGCCACAGTGGCTGGGCTATTCCCGGCTGCTTCAGTAGGCTTTGAAAATCCACCTGGATCGGAGAGGTTTTGCTTCGCTGAACATAGCGATACAGCGTCAGCGCACTTTCCCGAAAATCGCGCGCATAGCCGAAATCAACCTCAAATTCCTGGCTTGGCTTTTGTGTCCGGGTCACAATCCGGCCATGCCCCTGTTCGATGAAAATGATTTGCTGGGCATTCACACGCAGCTCTGCCGATGTTTCAGCCAGCTGCCATAAGCTTAGCTGATCCCGTGAGTTACTGTCTAAAGCCGTAGCAGCCTCAGGATCGCTCACAATGACCCAAACCGGCTTTTCCAACACTTGAACCTGACGGCGTGCCTGATCCCAATCCTGCCGCTGTGTCCAGATTCGGCGCTGCCCCTGATCGTCGTAGATCTGCGGCAGCCAGCAGAGTGTTTCAAAGACCGGCTTAAAAATGGGGCCGATCCAGGCTAAAGCCACATTGTCCGGCTGATGGCGCACGCAGAAGGTCAATAAAATCGTATTCAAAAAGGCCCTTCGTGATTTTTCATCACAGATTAAACCGAGCCGATGAAAGGCAAAAACATCCCACTCTAGCGGTGCGCTGACACTCAGCCGAAATTGTTGGTGCCACTGCTCAAGCTGCATACTGAGCTTTTGATCGGCTTTGCTGTGCAGGTCCAGCTGATCCTGATCGATTTGCGGATTCAGCGTCAGCCGCTGCCGGCCCAAACTCAGCCTGCCAAACTGCGGATGGGATGGCTCAACATCAAAAACTGTCTGATCCGAAATCTGTTTCAATAAGCCTTCAGCATCCGGATAGCGGTGCATTAAAAACTGAACTGTTTCCTGAAGCTTCATCCGACAGATCTCTTGCCAATCCTTCAGCACGTCATCCAGCCAACGCTGCCGCCGGCGCTGATCGCAGACATTGAGAACATGATTGACCAACAGCTGAAGCAGCGGCCAGAACACAGCGGAGATCATCATGACCGCCGGCATGATAACCATCATACCTGCCCGCTGTCCCAGTGATAAGCCGATGGCCAGCGATGCCCCGCCCATCATCAGTGAAGGGCCAATCGTCATCACATTGAACGATAACGGTCTGAGTTTCACAGTCGGGGGGTGGGGCAGGATGAGTTTGCATTCAGGATAAACGGGATAAAACTGGAAGGCGAAATGAAACGGCAGCTGCAGCTTGTCCGGCGGCTGATACACCCAGTTCTTCAGCGCTTGACGGCACAGCGGTTTCAATTTGACTTTTAAATGACCGCCGGGGTTATTGACGGCGATGAACGCTGGATGAAGCAGGATCGTGACCGCCGCAAACTGCAGACGCATCCCTGGCTCCAAGTCAGTTTGCTTCTGATGAACGCCATTGACAATCATTCCCGGAAACATCGCCTTTTCCAATGCTGAATTCTGATCAAAATCCAACAGACCCCAGACCTCGGCCGGATCTTCCGCAGCCTTTGTCAGCGCGTCACCGCTCACGATCCAGCATCCCTGCGGCCGCTGATAAAGGGTGTATTGATCATATCCTGTTTCATCAAAATAATAGAAAAGATCGATTTTTTCATAAAACGGCAGGTAACACAGTTCATCATGCCGCTTTGTGATCCGGCGGCAGCGGCGCTGACTGTCCAAAAACTGCAGCGTATCGCTGAGCTGCAGCTGCCAGCCTTCCTCTTTATGAGTAATCGCCAGCACCCCGTCCTCTTCTATCGCAAAAAACAGTCCCCGCTTGGGATCAACATGGCGGATTTCCAAGCGGTGCTGCCACAGAATACAGACGATCATGATGCTGGTGTCCGCACGTGAATATGACAGCTCGTCTGATATGTTTGTGAAGCATCCTCAATCGTCACAATTGTATCGCCTGATCTTACTGCCCGAACCTTCCCCGTCTGGACGACCGTTGCGATTTCCGGATCCTCAACAGAATAAATCAGCTCCGTCAACGACACGCCTTCCGGCAGTCCGCGAACAACGATCTGAGCGCTTTGATTCGGATCTAAAATCAACTGAACTTCTTCCAGTTCAATACGGTCGGTTTTTAAAATCGGAACACTCGTCGGCTCGGCAGCCGATGTTTTCTTACCGCGGGTACAGCGATCGACGAAAATCCCGTTTTCCAGATGAGTGCGGCCGTGCGGATTCAGCGTCGCGTTGTTTTCATTCAGAATTGAAACCGTCTTGCCGAAACCCAGCTTTCCAGCCAGTGAATCAGAGGAATTGTATTCCAATTCCAAAATGCCATGAACGTTCAGATCACTGCAGAACTGCAATGACGCCTGCACCGGCTGATGATCCAGCGGCAGCTCTCCGGCATCGGTCTTCGTTTTCTGTCCTTGCTGATCAATCCACGCAGTTGTCCGCATTACCCCGCGCAATCCGCTCTGCAGTAAAAGATCCATGAGTGAAATTCCGGCGGCCCGAGCGGAAGTTTGGACCGCTGCCGTCATTTTCGCTGAACCCTGGAAGATGAAATCATGACGGTTTTCCAGCTGATGAATTGGCCGCAGCACGCCGCCGCGGATTTCCATGCCCAGACTCCCTTCCTGACTCAAAAGCAGTTCGATTTTGCCGCCGGCGTAACAATGCAGCTGCAGTGTCAGAAGCAGATCCACGATCGGAAACTGCGGTACCGGCAGCTTGATCCGAGCAATCGGAATGATCGTATCCGCCTCTTTGCGCGCGGTTGTAAACGAAGCTGTTAAGCTGGCCAACAGATCATGCGGATCAATACCGGAAAAATCACTGGTCAGGGTATTGGAAACGCCGCGGGTCAAGCCGGCTGACTCGCTCATCGCAAAGTCCAGCTGCAGGCGACCGTTTTTCTCCGAACCGTTCCATTCAATCATGGGATGAAGATCACTCAGATCATAGTCCATCTGCAGTGTCGCACCGTTGTTCAGCTTTTTGGCCGCATGCACATGGATGCCGCTGGCCGTGATGCTCCAGCTCACCTGAGCGCCGCCGACTTCAAACTGCTGCCGTGCCAGGGCAAACTGCGGCTCGATCCGCTCCCAGGATGTCAGCGCCACCGGCAATAAAGAAGCGTTATCCTGTTGATAAGGTTCAATTTCAGCCTGCCGCCAGTCTGCGTCAAAATCCAGCTTAAACTGCATTTGAGAGAGCCATTGTTCAGGCTGTTCTTCATGCACAGAGGCGATAATCTGATCGGCGGTTTCAACGAAGGAATCCGCAATATAAATCTGGTTTGTTTGCGGATCGGTAAACCACAGCCCCCTCTGGCTTCCCTGATCTGGAGGCAATACAATCTGACCTTGTTCATTCGGGACTGCTTCCCCACCCCACAAAGCTGCCGCCGCCCAATCCAGCTCAGGTTCTGATTCAGGAGGTGTATTCATCTGCCGCATCAGTGCAGTCAGCGAAGATCGCGCCTCCTCCTCACTCAGCCAGCCCTTATTTTGGGACAAGAACCCCAGGGATTGGCAACGCTCCAGAGTTTCAGCCTTTCCATCATAGGCCTGAAGCAAATTCTGACAGGCCTCCTGCCGGGAAACCCGACGATGATCCGGTTCGATTTCCACACCCCAGGCCGCCAGCTGTGCGAGGCCGTCAGCGGAAGCGTCAAAAAACAACGTTTCCGCCAACATCTTCGCCCAATCGCTGCGCAAGACGCCGGCTTTTTCCGGCATGCAGCCCTGTGCCATAAGCAGCACGGTGAGCCCTGCCGCTGCCAGACTCCTTAAGCGCTCGCGCATACGCTAAAAGGAACCGGCATTGTTCTGAATCGTGGTTTCCAATGTGTCATAGCTGGAAACCGCCGTATCCAGAAACCGCGCATAGGATTCGATGATCTGCTTCTGTGTTTCAAACTGCATCGCAAACTGGTTGAACCGCTGCCGAATAGCTTCTGAACCATCGCTCTGCCAAACCATCGCCAAGTCATTCATCTGCTTTTTAGCCTCGATCAAGGTACTGTAAATTTGTTCGTTGCAGACACGGATGGCACCGGATGTTTCCTTTACGCCGGCTAATGAAATCTTCAAGCTGTCCATCTTTTCTCTTCCTCCCTTTTAATTGGCCAGTCCCCGGGCCTGGGCCGCCAGTTCTTCCTGCATCTGACGGTAACTGCGCGCCGAGGCTTTCAGAAATTCGCTGTACTGCTGCATCAACAGCTCAACCCGTTTGAAATCGTCCTGATAACCCTGGATCTGGCTCGTAAAAGCCAGGTTGTCGCGACCGATCCAGCTGTTGGCGGCCATCAGCTCCACGCGCTCATACAGCCGCGCTACCGTCCGTTCCACCTCCTGCCGCAGCTGTTCAATCTGTCCGGCACAGGCCTCCAGTCGTGTCGGTTCTACCGCAATCGTTCTCATTGTTTTCTCCTTTCTGCACGCCCCTGTTATTAATATTGCGGTTTTTTTGAAAAAGCCCCCAAAAAAGGTAAAAATTTTTTAAAAAACACAAAAAAATCCTGCCTGATTGAATTCAGACAGGATTCAGCGTTATGCTTCGTTATTGATTTTGGAAATGATCGACTCGATGCGTTCGCCTTTTTCCAGCGAATCATCCAGCTTGAAAATCAAATCCGGAACCTTGCGGATTGAAAGCCGCTTGCCCAGCTCCGAGCGGATAAAGCCCTTCGCCCGGTTGAGCGCCTTCAAGCCCGCCTGCTTGCGTTCTTCCTTACCCAGGAAAGAAACGTAAATCGTAGCGTAGGAATAGTCGTTTGTCACCTGCACATCGGTGATCGTGACAAAGCCGACATTGGGATCCTTCAGCGAAAACTGAATGATATCCGTAACGTCCTTGAGAATAATCTGCGCTACTCGTTCTTGTTTGACAGACATGCGTGTCCCTCCTATTTCTTCAGGAAAAGCGTTTCCTTAATTCTGAGGAACCTCCTGATCAGCATAGGCCTCAATTAAGTCGCCTTCCTTAATGTCGTTAAAGTTCATAATCGTTAAGCCGCATTCATAACCGTTGGTCACTTCCTTAGCGTCATTCTGGAACCGCTTCAGCGAACCCAGCTGACCGTCGTAAACGACGATGCCCTGACGGATTAAGCGTACCTTGCAGTCTTTGACCAGCTTGCCGTCGGTGACCATACAGCCGGCAATCGTGCCGATCTTGGAAACCTTGAAGGTCTGACGGACTTCCGCCTGACCGATGACGACTTCTTCAAATACCGGCGCCAGCAGACCCTTCATCGCCAATTCCATTTCTTCCATGGCTTTGTAGATGATGTTGTGCAGACGAATTTCAACGCCTTCTTCTTCCGCCTTTTTGCGGACATTGGCATCCGGACGGACATTAAAGCCGTAGATCATCGCTTTGGAAGCACTTGCCAGCATGACGTCGGATTCGCTGATCGTACCGGCCGTCGAACGGATAACATTGACCCGGACACCCTTGACATCCAGCTTCTCCAGCGAAGACTTGACGGCTTCCGCTGAGCCCTGTACGTCAGCCTTGACGATGACCGGAATTTCCTGAACCTCACCGGCTTCAATCTGGCGGGCCAAATCATCCAAGCTCATCGCGGAGCTGCTCTTACGTTCCTGTTCAATCTTGGTCTGGGAACGGCGTTCAGCAATCGCCCGGGCTTGTTTTTCACTGTCGAAGACCTTGAACATGTCGCCGGCTACCGGAACATCGTTTAAGCCGATAATTTCGACTGGGGTCGACGGCTTGGCTTCTTTGATTTCACGGCCGCGGTCATCGGTCATCTTTCTGACCTTGCCGAAGCAGGCACCGACGACGATGCAGTCGCCGGTATGCAGCGTTCCGTTTTGGACTAACAGCGTGACGACGGGTCCGCGTCCCTTATCCAGCTTCGCTTCGATGACCGTTCCGGTCGCATTGCGTTTCGGATTGGCTTTCAGTTCGCGCATTTCCGCAACGACCTGAATTGTTTCCAGAATATCCTGAACCCCTTCGCCCTGCTTGGCCGAGCATTTGACGAAAATCGTATCTCCGCCCCATTCTTCCGGCAATAAGCCCAGATCAGACATTTCATTCATGACCCGCTCCGGATTGGCGGCCGGCTTATCCATCTTGTTGACAGCGACGATAATTGGAACATCTGCCGCTTTGGCATGGTCAACCGCTTCCTTGGTCTGCGGCATGACGCCGTCATCCGCGGCCACGACGATGATACAGATATCCGTTACCTTCGCTCCCCGCGCGCGCATGGCTGTAAATGCTTCATGTCCCGGAGTATCCAGGAATGTGATTTTTTTGCTTTGCACGCTGACCTGGTAAGCGCCGATGTGCTGCGTGATTCCGCCGAATTCCCCTTCAACAACACGGGTTTTCCGGATCGTATCCAACAGCGTCGTCTTGCCGTGATCGACATGACCCATGATTGTGACAATCGCCGGACGCTGAACGAGATCCTCCGGATTCTCTTCCACTTCATCTTCCAGGCTGTCTTCATCAACCGGGATTTCCTTTTTGACTTCAACACCATATTCCATGCAGACCAACTCGATCGTTTCATCATCCATGGAGCTGTTGATCGTCACCATCTTGCCCAGCATAAACAGCAGCTTGATGATATCGCTGGCATTGCGATTCATCTTCTGCGCTAATTCCCCAACCGAAATTCCTTCCTCGTAGGTAATGCTGGTCACGGCTTCCATCTTCGGCCGCGGGGTATAGGAATTATTGGAATTGTTGGATCTGTGATTCCGTCTTCCTGAGTTATTCCTTCTTTGTTGTTTAGCCAATACCTTCACCTCATTTCATCACTGCATCCTGAATAGCCCTTGCCAGTCCCTCATCGAGAATCGCCGCAGCGATCCTGCGGGGCTGGCCGAGTGCGGCTGACAGTTCTTCAGCCGTCCCTTCAACTATCCATTCCACGCCGTAGAAACGGCATTTATCCTGAATCTTCTTCTGCGCGTTGCTGCCGCAGTCACTGCAGAGAAGAACCAGCTTCGCTTTGTTTTGGCGGACTGCCGCCAATACGCTGTCGCCGGTGACGACTTTGCGTGCCCGGCAGGCGATTCCCAGCAATCCTAAAACCTTGTTATTCACCGAGAACCTCACGGATTCGAGCGTAAACTTCTTCCGGGATCTCGCATTCCAGAGCGCGTTTCAGACTTTGACGCTTGATCGCCAGCTCCAGCGCTGCCGCATCTCTTTTCAGATAGGCGCCGCGCCCGTTCAGCTTCCCGGTCAAATCCACTTCCACCGTGCCCTGCGGGGTTTTCACAATCCGCAGCAGTTCCTTTTTCGGACACTGTTCCTGCGTTGCAACGCATTTGCGCATCGGTATTTTCTTCATCGTACTCCCTCCCGTTCCAACGGTTTATTTCTCTTCGTCGTAGTATTCGTCGAATTCATCGAAATCAATATCGTCTTCAATCCAGCTGTTCTGCGCTTCCAGTTCTTCCTGACGGCGAATTTCTTCCAGCTCTTCCTCCGAATAGACTGGCTTGAATTCGTAATCCTTATCCTTCTTCAGATCTTTTAAACGCAGCTTGCGGTCATCCTCACGCACATTTCGGCGCCGGCGCAGCGGGGCTTTTTCTTCCGTATGGGAAGTGGCAGACTGTGTCGGATCGGCCAACCGTTCAAAGCGGGATACATATTCGCGGCGTTCGCGAACTTCGCGCTTGATGCGGACAGGTTCTTCTTTCTTTGGCTGTTCTGCCTGCGGCTTGACTTCCTCGGCCTTGACCTCCGGCTCGTTCGCAGGCTCGTCAATCGTTTCCGCTTCAATCTCAGCTTCTTCAATCACCGTTTCCGGTTCAGCTTCGACTTCCACTTCCGGCTCAGCTTCAGCCTGTTGAAGCTCTGCGACCGTTTCTTCCACTTCTTCAATGGCTTCAGAAGCTTCTGGAGTTTCAATTTCAGCTTCAGTTTCGGCTTCCGCTTCCTCACTAACAACTTCGATTTCTTCCAGCTGCTTTGCCATCCGCTGTTCAGCCAGTCGCTTCTGTTCCTCAGCCGCAAACTGCAGCATCATCGTCTTCCAGTCGATGCCCTGTTCTTCAATCTCACCAGCGGTCTTGATATCAATCCGCATGCCGGTCAGCTTCACCGCCAAGCGGGCGTTTTTGCCCTTCTTGCCGATCGCCAGGGACAATTGGTTGTCTTCAACGATGACTAACAGAGAACGCTTATCCTCGGTTGGCAGCACTGCCAGAATCTGAGCCGGAGCCAATGCGTTTTTAATCAGCTCGCTGATGTTGTCGCTCCACTCAAAGATATCAATCTTTTCACCCTTCAGCTCATCAATGACAACCTGAACCCGGTTTCCGCGCGGGCCGATGCAGGCGCCGATCGCGTCAACGTCCGGATTGTTGGACCAGACAGCCATTTTGGTCCGTTCGCCGGCTTCTCGGGCAATCGCCTTGATCTCGACGACACCCTGATAAATTTCCGGAACTTCCTTTTCAAACAGGCGCTTGACCAGCTTGGCGTCCGAACGCGAAACCAGCACCTGGGCGCCCTTGGTATCCTTGTTGCATTCAGTGATGACGACGCGGATGCTCTGACCTTCAATGTAGCGTTCGCCCGGAATCTGAGCTGCCCGCGGCATCAGCGCCATCGTTTTGCCTAAGTTGACAACGACAAACTTTTCTTCCACGGATTCGATCATGCCGGTGACCATCTCATCCAGCTGATCGATGTATTCATCATAAACCGCCTGTTTTTCCGCTTCACGGATCTTCTGCTTCATCACATTCTTCGCCAGCAAGGCCGCGGCACGGCCAATCTGGCTGATATCGACCTCACGATCGACTAAATCGCCCAGCTGATATCCCTTGTCCTTGACCTCTGCCAAAGCAACTTCCAGTTCTTCATCTTCAACTTCGTCAACGACAGTATATTGCTGATAGACGTGGATCTGTCCATTGCCTTCATTGATGTCGACCCGAACCAAGACGTCGGGAATGTCGATGTGTTTGCGATAGGCTTTGGCTAAAGCCTCCTGCAGCGCAGCGATGACGATTTCCTTGGTGATCTTGCGGTCATCCTCGATCGTCTGCATCGCCTTCAAAAATTCTTTGAAATTCATTGCGATTTCTCCTCCAAGTCCTTACAGTTTTACAGCCAGGCGGATCTTTTCAATTTGATCCAGTTCCACCTGAGCCTTGCGGGTTACGGCTTTATCGCGATAGCTAAGGGTCAGGGTGGTTTCATTCATTTCCAGCAGATCGCCGGTGATCTCCATCATCGACTTCACCGGACTTTTTAACCGGACAAAGACATGCTTGCCCAGAGCGCCGCGGATTTCTTCCTCATTGCGCAGTTCACGCTCGGCTCCCGGTGAGCATACCTCCAGGAAGTATTCAAAGCTGATCCAATCATCATGGGCATCCAAAGCTTCAGAAATCTTCTCTGAGACTAAAGCGCAGGTATCAATGTCCATAGATCCGTCAGCTCTCATCACTGCGATCTGAAGAATCCGGGATTTTTTCTCATTCACCCATTTCAGATCGTAAAGCTGAATGCCAAGGGAGTCCAGGACAGGCAGAATCAACGTCTTGATGTTTTCCAACTGTTCCATTTTTCTCTCCTTATAACACGAATGAAGGAGTGGCTTTCACCACTCCTGCTGTTTCTTTATGCATCTCAACTATACACAAAAATGGTGTAAAAATCAAGCCTTTTCGCAAATCGCCCGGTCTTTTTGTTATAGTTTGTGCTCATCATCGACTTTCCGGCGAAATTTCAGCAGTCCTAAATACCGCAGAATCCATAAACTCCAATGCAGCCGGGCGCCAACACAAAAGATGACCAAAAATACGATCACCAAGGTTTGTTCCGGCAAAAACAGTTTAAGGATCGTAAACACAAGGATGAACAGGATCAGCGCCGCCACTGGAAACAGCTGCATCAGTGAAGCCGCAAACGGATCCATTTCAATTCGGTAATGACAATGCGGGCAGTCAAATTCGCGGACTTCCGTGAGCTGGGAAGCCGATATTTCTTCATGACAGATAGGGCATTCAATTTTCATAGCAACCGCTTCCTTTTTTACAACGAACTTCCTAGTTCTATTATAACAGGAAAATCCGCCCGCAGGCGGATTACTTCATCAATTCACGCGAAGCTCAAGAAGCTAAAACAAACTCAGCTGGTTTTCTTCCTGCATGCCTTCCAGCGTTCCCAAGACCTCCAGCTTCCGCATCAGCGTCTGGGAGAGCTGCGTGCGGTTGATCAGATCTTCTTTAGATAAGAACTCGCCCTGTTTGCGGGCTTCGACAATCGACTTGGCCACGTTGGCGCCCAATCCATCGACCGTTGTAAACGGCGGGATAATCGTTTTGAGATCCTCCGGCAGCACGCGGAATTCCGTCGCCAGCGATTTATCAATATCAATATTGGAGAAACGATAACCGCGGGCGTACATTTCCAGACAGGCCTCAAACATCGAGTACAGATCTTCATCCTTCTTGGTTACCTGCCGCTTCGTTTCCGGATTTGCTTTCATCGCTTGAATCTCATCCATCCGCCGTTTAATGGCATCCATGCCTTTGATCATCGTTTCGATTTCATAGGCATCGCAGCGCAGCGTGAAGAATGCCACATAATACCAATAGGGATGATGCACCTTAAACCAGGCGATGCGGATGGCCATCATAACATAGGCAACGGCATGCGCCTTCGGGAACAGATACTTGATCTTCAGGCAGCTGTCAATATACCACTGCGGCACATTGTTTTCCTTCATCATTTCAATCCATTCCGGTTTTAAGCCCTTGCCCTTACGGACGCTTTCCATGATGAAGAACGAATCTTTTTTCGGCATCCCTTTTTCAATCAGATACGTCATGATATCGTCACGGCAGCCGATAACGTCATGCAGCGTCAGCCCGCCGTCAATCAAATCCTTCGCGTTGTTCAGCCATACGTCGGTTCCATGCGACAGACCGGAAATTCTTAACAGCTCAGAGAAGGTGCTCGGTCGGGTCAGCTCCAGAATACCGCGCACGAATTTCGTACCGAATTCCGGCAGCCCGACTGCCCCGGTCTGTTCGCCATACACCCGCGGATCGGCTTTCAGCGCATCAACGGAATTGAAGATCGACATCGTTTCCGGATCATTCATTGGAATCGTTGTCGGATCAATCCCGGAAATATTCTGCAGTAAGCGCATCGCGGTTGGATCGACATGGCCGAGGATATCAAATTTTAACACATTATCGTGAATATCATGGAAATCGAAGTGTGTGGTCTTCCATTCTGAATCGGGGTTGTTGGCCGGATACTGTACCGGGGTAAAATCATAGACGTCCATCGTGCTTGGAATGACAATGATGCCGCCAGGATGCTGTCCGGTCGTCCGCTTGACGCCTTCGCAGCCGTTGGCCAGTCGCAGCCGCTGTGCCTGCCGCATATTTTCCAAGCCCATTTCCTCAGCATAGCCGCTGACGTAGCCGAAAGCGGTTTTCTGAGCTACGGTGCCGATCGTACCGGCGCGGAAGACGTGATCCTCGCCGAAGACGGTCTTGGTAAAGGCATGCGCCTTATCCTGATATTCGCCTGAAAAGTTCAAGTCGATATCCGGGACTTTATCGCCTTCAAAGCCCAGGAAGGTTTCAAAGGCAATATCATGGCCATTGACGATCATTTCTGCACCGCACTTCGGACATTTCTTAGCCGGCAGGTCAAAACCGGATTTGACCGAACCATCAGTGATGAATTCTGAATGCTGGCAATCCGGACAGACATAGTGCGGAATCAGAGGATTGACCTCGGTAATTCCCGACATCGTCGCGACAAAGGAAGAACCGACTGATCCTCGCGAGCCGACCAGATAGCCATCTTCATTGGACTTCTTGACCAGCAGATGTGAAATATAGTAAATCACCGCGAATCCATTGCCGATAATCGAATTCAGTTCACGTTCCAGGCGCTTTTCCACGATTTCCGGCAGAACTTCGCCATAGGTCTTATGCGCGTTTTCATAACAGATTGTTTTCAGTTTTTCTTCTGAGCCCTCGATGACTGGTGTATACAGCCGATCATGCACCGGCAGGACTTTCTCAACCTGATCCGCCAGCGCATTCGGGGCTTCCACAACCATTTCATACACCAGCTGACGATCCTGGAGCCAGTCGAACGCCTTGAGCATCTGGTTGGTCGTCAGAAAGTGCTGATCCGGCGAAATCGTCCGCATTCTTCGTTCCTTATCATAGATATACAGCGGATGGCGAACACCGCCGATCCCCTGCGTCTGAATGTAGATGTCGCGCAGAATTTTTTCTTCCTGTTTGCAATAATGCACGTCGCCGGTCGCTACTACCGGCTTGTTCAGCTTCTTTGCGGTTCGGATGATCCGCATCAGCACCTGCTTCAGCCGTTCGGTATCCGGTACGGAATGGGATTCCACCAATGGCCGGTAATTTTCCAGAGGCTGAATCTCGATGTAGTCATAGAAAGCAATCGCCGCTTCCAGATCCTGTTGATTCCGGTTGGCTGCCAGCTCAAACACCTCACCGTTATAGCAGGCAGAGCCGATCAGAAGATTTTCACGCAGATCCTGAATGCAGCGCCGCAGAATCCGCGGTTCAGCCAGGAATTCTTCCCCGCTGCTTTTGGAATTAGCCTTGCCGAAGACCGCCAGATAATCGGTATTCGACAACGTGACCAGCTTGAACAGATCCTTAAGTCCGGCCTGGTTTTTGGCAATCACATTGACATGCCGCTTCATAACCTTGACAAACGCCTTCTTATCCTGAAGATTCTGCAAATCCGCCACAGTTTTCGCGCCGCGGTCTTTGCATTCCTTGATCATCAGCATGAACACGCTGGACAAGACATCTGCATCATAGTCGGCACGGTGCGCGACTTCCTCATCATAGGTAATCCGGTAATGCCGGGCGATGTTGCCTAACCGATAGCTGCGCCGGTCCGAATGCAGCGCGCGTGCCAGATCCAGCGTATCGACAACAGGATTGGTCAACGGCGCCATGCCGATCCGTTTGAGTTCTTCATTCAGGAAATTGTAGTCAAAAGTCGCGTTATGCGCAACCAGCACTTTGTCGCCGATAAAATCGACCAGCTCCTGCGCCACTTCAGCAAACGATTTCGCGTTGGCTACGTCTTCATTAGTAATGTTGGTCTTTTCTGAGATAAAGGCGTTGATCGGCACCGGCGGTTTGACGAACAGCTGTTTGGTTTCTTTAATCTCACCGCGTTCGATGACGACCGCACCGAATTCGATAATGTGATCAAAACTGCAGGACAAACCTGTGGTTTCCAAGTCATAGACGACATACGCCGTATCGCTCAGCGAATCTGCGCGGGGATTGCGGACAATCGTCAAGAACTCATCGACCATGTTCATCTCAACGCCATAGAGAATTTTAAATTCGCGTTCCTTATCGCCTTTCAAAAGCCTTGCCGCGCAGCTTTGCGCCTTCGGGAAAGCCTGACAAGCCATATGATCCGTAATCGCAATCGCTCGATGTCCCCACTTAAACGCCTGCGTAACTAGTTCTTCGACTTCGCAGACGCCGTCCATTTCTGATTTGTTGGTATGGCAATGCAGCTCTACCCGCTTCACCTCAGCGGTATCCTGTTCTGCTTCCTTCTTCTCCATTTTGACGATATCGTCAGGAAAGAAGACCAGCTCCTTGGAAAAAGAATCGTAGCGGACCGATCCATAGACCCGGACAAGATCCCCGACGCTTACTTCGTTGAGTTTCTCCTTGGGACAGCGGGCGCTCTCGAACCGCTTGCAGGTAATCGCGTCGTCATTATCCTTAACATACAGCGTTTGAATTTCGTTGCCGGTTTTCTTGATCGTAATCGAATCCTTTTCAAAGATGGTTCCAACAAACTGAACATTTTGAATTTCATCTGTCATTTCTTTTAAGGTCAGTACCGGATAATCTTCCATTTTGGTGCGGCGCGAACGATATTTGGGCTTATCCTGCGAAAGCGCAGGATTGGACTGCGGCTTCGGCGCTTCTTTCGGCATTTTAACCTCAATTTGCGTAAAGCTGGCAGTACGACAGGAAAACTCAAAATCATAGGTGATGCCGACGTTCTGCATAAAGTGATCGAGTTCTTCCCGACAGGACTGAGCCTGCTGCTTCAGCGCTTCATCGGTAAACAGGCAATCCACGATCCGATCCTTCACGGTTGGAATCGCATCCTTCAGAACATGTCCATAGCGCGAATGCTCGCTGTAAAACTTACAGTATTTCAGCATTTCACCAGAATCCAGATCGCAGACATCCGCGCTGATCCGCAGCTCAACCGGGCAGCCGATCAACTGAACCAGTCCATGATTAAAACACAGCAGCTGTTCCAGCGGCAGCGTCTTCGGCAGCTGCATGTCCAACACGGCTTTCTTTTTCGCCGTAATAAATTTACAATGTGTTATTTTTCCCTGTTCAAAATAAGTATTGTCCAAGCCTTCAATTCGGGCTTTGCTTAGCGTTTCTTTTAATTCAATTGTTCCCATCAGCGCATCTCCATCCTGTTCCTGGGTATCATTCTAACATTTTTCACCCTGAAATAGAATTGAAAATATCTTTCATCCTTGTCACACGAAATGAAAATCTGTTTCGTTCATCGTCACATGCTTTCGTGCATAAGCAGCTTAATGATAATGAATTTCTTTTTTCTTTTTCTTAATCCTCTTTTGATCCAAAGAAAAAGGGCGGAATAACCGCCCCTTCGACGAGAAGATGAAAATTTATTTGTTGTTCTGACGGCTGCTGTTCTGGCTGTTCTGTCGATCAGACTGGTGCTGGCGGTCAGACTGATGCTGACGATCGCTGTTGTTCTGCTGGAATTGGTTTTCCTGCGAGAATTCAGAGCGGTACTGGTTGTTCTGACGGCTGTTGCTCTGATTGTTTTCACGATCGGACTGGTGTTGACGGTCAGACCTGTGCTGACGATCGCTACTGTTCTGCTGGAACTGGTTTTCCTGCGAGAATTCAGAACGATACTGGTTGTTCTGACGGCTGTTGTTCTGGTTGTTTTCGCGATCAGACTGACGCTGACGATCGTTGCTGTTCTGCTGGAATTGGTTTTCCTGCGAGAATTCAGAACGATACTGGCTGTTCTGACGGCTGTTGTTCTGGTTGTTCTGACGATCAGACTGATGCTGACGGTCGTTGTTGTTCTGGCTGTACTGGTTGTTCTGATTGTTCATGATTTCCATCTCCTGTCCAAATTCGGTGGCATGTTTGCAACTTTCTTTTTGCTTCACATGTTGAAGATACTCGCTCTTGCGTTCGACCAGAGCTTCCTGGTAATCAGCGCCTAACTCATAAGCCAGCTCATACTTGTAATCATTCTGACTTTTTCGGGAAGGACACTGATAATCCCGCTTACGATAATCCATCATTTTTCTCACCTCACTAACAGTATGGCTGAATTGATCTTTCAGCATTCAAAGAAATAAATTTTACCCTTTGGGAAGAAATGGAAAAAACCGGGATTCTTTTTCAGATTCCCGGTTTGGTTTCAGCTTCTATTTTTAAAATAAATCGTCTTCCTGGGACGTTGTCGGCGTTACAATAACAGTTTCCATTTTTTCAATGCATTCATCGATTAAGGTTTCAAAATCCCAGCCCACTTCCATCTTCTCCGCCTTCTCCGGATGCGGCTTTGTCACCGGGTTTTTCGGTGTGAAAATAGTACAGCAGTCTTCAAACGGCAGAATTGACGTCTCATACGTATTGATGCGTCGGGCAAGGTCGATGATTTCCAGCTTATCATAGGTGACCACTGGCCGGATGACCGGCATATCAATGACCTGGTTGATCGTCTGCATGCTTTCCAGCGTCTGCGAGGCTACCTGGCCGATGCTTTCCCCATTGACGATAGCCAGACATTTGTATTTCTGGGCCACCCGCTGGGCAATCCGATACATCATCCGGCGCATAATGGTGATTGCATAGCTTTCATCACAATGCTTGTAAATCGCCAGCTGCAGATCGGTAAACGGGATGATGTGGACTTTGATGCGGCCTTGATATTTGGAAATGATTCCAGCCAGATCCAGCACTTTCTTCTGAGCGCTGCTGGAGGTATACGGTGGAGAGGCATAGTGAATGCATTCAATTTCAACACCGCGTTTCATGGTTAAATAACCGGCAACGGGGGAATCAATTCCCCCCGAAAGCATTAACAGCGCTTTGCCGCCCATGCCTACCGGATAGCCGCCTGCCCCTTTGACAGTATCAGCCATCACGTAAGTGAATTCCTCTCGGACTTCAATGCCGATCCGCAGATCCGGATGATGAACATCCACCTTCATTTCGCTTTCTTTTAGGATTTTCGTTGCGACTGCGCGATTGATCTGATCACTGATCAGCGGAAATTTCTTGTCATGACGGCGGGTTTCGACCTTAAACGTCCCCTGCCCCCGCTCCATCGCAACCTGAAAGCCGGTTTCCACAATCGCATCCAGGTCAGACCGGATTTTCAGACAAAGTGAAAACGAGCTCAGACCGAAAATCTCTTTCAGAATCGTACAGATTTCCTCCGGCTGGGTTCCATGAAGATGGATATATAACCGGTCAAAGGTCCGTTCATAGGTCAGTTTGTCATAAGCGCTCAACGAAGCTCGAATGTTATCCGTCAGCTTTTTGATAAAATCCTTGCGGTTTTTTCCTTTCGTCGACAGTTCGCCATAGCGCACTAAAATGTGATCATATTGAATGTGTTCCATATTTATGTAGTATCTCCTTGAGTTCCCGCAGAAATCGATCGACTTCTTCCGGCGTGTTGCGGCTGGAAAAACTGCAGCGAATGCTGGATAAAGCACGCTGTTCGCTCAACCCCATCGCCACTAAGACGTGGGAGGGCGTTTTTGACTTGCTGGAACAGGTGCTCTGGGCAGAAACACAGATGTTCCGGCTGTTCAGCGCATTCATCATGACTTCCGAAGGAATCGTTTTGCATGAAAAGTTTAAGATCGCGCCAACCCCATCCATCGGACTGTTCACCTCGATTTCAGGCAGCTGCGCCAGCCCTTCGCGCATCCGCTTATTCAGCCGGCCTGTCACTTCGCGGTAATGAACCTGTTCTTCCAAAGCCAATCGCAGTGTCTTGGCCAAAGCAATATTGGCTACCGAATTGGCCGTCCCTCCGCGCAGTCCCTGTTCCTGCTGACCACCGCTGATGATCGGCACCAGATTGACATGCTGCTTTTTCATCAGAATTCCGCTGCCCTTCAGCCCTTCAATCTTATGGGCAGAAAAACTGGCCAGATCGACCTGACTGAGATCGAGATCGATGCGCTTCAACGCCTGAACGCAGTCGATATGCAGCAGTGCATGACTGTTTTTTTTCACAATTTGTTTTATCTCTTCCAGCGGCATGACACTGCCAACTTCATTGTTGACCGCCATAATCGAAACTAACGCTGTTTTTTCGCTCAGCGCCTGTTTTAACTGATCCAGCCGAACAACGCCGCGTTCATCCACATCCAGCCACGTGACTTCAAAACCAAATACCTCCTCCAGCTGATGCATGGCATTGGTTACGCTGGAATGCTCAACCTTGGTGGTAATCAGATGATTTTTTTTGCCTAATGCCGCAAACGCTGCGCCCTTGATCGCCATGTTGTTGGCCTCACTGGCCCCGCTGGTAAACAGAATTTCCTGCGGCTGAACTTTTAACAGCGCAGCAATCTGCGAACGGCTCTTTTCCATCAAGCGATAAATTTCCATTCCCTCATCATACAGAGATTCGCTGTTGGCAAATGAGGTTTCCAACAGCGAGTTAACCAGCCTGCGGACTTCCGGATGCACCGGCGTCGTACTGGCATTATCAAAATAAATGGCATTCTCAGGCAGCACTTTGCGCATTCTCCTTTATCAGCTTCTCATACGAACCCGGATGAATTCTTTCAATCGTTGCCAGCGCCACAGTCAGTGCCTGGGTGTATTCGCCATTGCGGAAGCACAGTTCAGCACGGGTCAGTTCAGAGTCAATATCCGGATAGGTGGAACGGTATTTGTTTCCGAAAACAATCGTATTCTCAACCATAATCGCCATTGCAACAAGGTTGTTGACATTGTTGTAGAGCTTGTAAATATAATCAATCGCATCATTGAGCGTGGCATTCATCAACTGTACGTTCAGCGGTGTATCCGTCAGCAGATCTTCAATGGAGCGGACATATTCCACCGCTCTTGCCAAATCCCCTTCATACGTTGCGGAAATCGCCGGCAGTTTGTTCTTGCGGATTTTCACCTGCATCTCATTCATGATCAGCTGCAGCTTCAGCAGCTGTTTCTTGCCGCGGGCCTCATCGCTGCAGGCGCTGTCCAGCCGGGCTTTCAGCTGATTGACTTCGGTCAGTACCGCTTCCCCCTCCTGCTGCAGTTCTTTTAATGAAATTAGAATCGTAGAAGCCGGAACGGAATTGCCCTTGATCATCTGCATAATCTTGACGCGCATGTCTTCAATTTCAATAATCCGCTGTTCGCGCACCCGAATCTGATCGCTGAGATCTTCAATCCCAAACCGCACTGAAACCTTTGCTACCAGCTGGCGGACATACTGACTGTTTTCCTTCAGCTGCGTTACAGTCTTTTCCGCTTTTTCTTCAGCCTGACGCATTTCATCATAACTCTGGCCTTCTTTTTCAATCTGCGCCAGCAGCTGGCTGAGCCGTTTTTTATCTTCATCCAGATGTGCACGAATATGCACCGCAGTTCCCTGCTTCAGGGCTGCGAGATCTTCTTTCAGTGTTTCGCTGATCACTTCCAGATTGCGCGGCACCTCCAAATGATGTAAATATACGCCTTTTTGTTTCTGCATTGAGTAGCTGCGCGAAACTTCGTCGATCAAATTCGGAATCAGTCCGCGGGCTTCCTGAAGCAGCTGCGGCAGATTGTTGATGATATCGCTCAGGTCCTCCAGCGCTTCACGGATTTCTTCCAGTTCCTCTGAGGCTTTCTCAAATTCAGAAGCATACATCCATTCCTCAAAAGCGGAGAACATCTTCTCCGTGGCGGCAATCCGATTTTCAATCGTTTCCCAGCAGAATGAGAGCTGTGCGCTCTTTTCCTGCGCCTGCAGCTTCAAGGTGCGGAATTCTTCTTTCATCTGCGTAACTTCCGCCCGCTGCGCGGTTTCTTTTTCCAGAATCTTATCGAGGAAGGCTTCCAGCTGATGAACCTGTTCTTCACCGAGCTCCATCATGTTGTCCAGATCATCCAGATTAATCCGGGCATCCTTTAGCTTGCCGACTAAAATCATATCTTCCGTATCGGCCAGCATCTGGGCAATTTGCTTTAAATTTGCCTGCGCCAGTTCAAAATCATCCTTGCAGTGCGTGACCTGCGTCATCGTTTCCTGATTAACGCGGGCAATCGCCACCGCTTTATTCAGCTTAAACGGCAGCGGAACACTTTTAATCGAATTGTAACGAACTTCCAATTCCGACAGCTGCGCCTTGCAATTTTTAATCTTTACTTTTCTTACGATAAACCAGATTATAAATATAACAAGAATGACCACCATTGCGATGATCACTTCTTTTCGTGTCAGAATTTCCAATACCTTCTCCAACGCATACCACCTCTTAGTTCTTATTTTATCATAAAGCGACAAACTCTCATAGGTTAAAATATCGCTTTTTGATAACTTCCGGCCAGCATTTTTATCAAATCCATTCTTACCTTACCCTTTTTTAAACCTTTGGTTTCCGTTCCGTGTCCTGTCAAAAAACAAGCCATCACAGATTTCAATCCCAGTTAAGCGAAAACAGAATTTCATCCTCATCCCGCTCGCCTGTTTCCACAAAGCCCAGCGACCAATACAACCTCTGCGCGATCTGATCAGCTTCCCGACAACATAAAACAATTTGCTTGGCCTTCGACTTTCGCAGTTTCTGGAGCAGTTGTTCCATCGCTCTGCGGCCATAGCCTCTGCCTTGAAAACATTGATCGATGAAGAACTGATCCAACACGATCGTTTGACCTTGATCCGCTTCGCGAATCATGATGATGCCAACCGCTTCTTCCTCCGCTTCGATCAGCCATACCTGGCTGTTCTGCTGCCGAAAAGCATAAGCACGGGCTAAGATCATCGGTGCACTGCTCAAATATCCTTGCTGTTGGGGCTTTACGCTTAACGCACAAGCCTGTCTGTAATTCTGAGGTTCAATTTCAGTAAACTTCATCTTCCTGCCTGCTTTCCTTCCTCTATTGCTGCGATTTGCTTTCTTTTTTAATTATAATCGGGTCAGGCTTTACAATGCAACTTTCAATTGTACAAAACGCCTTTAGATAAAGGGAATTATTTCATTTTCCAATTGACAGAAAGCCGTTAAGTCTGCTATACTTACCTAGCGTTTAATAATAGCAGCTTACAAAGTTGCGCAACCGGCGTTGGTACTGGACTCCAATCCAGAGCAGAAGTAACTTGCTGCTTCAAGCGAAACTGCCGTCTACCAACACCCTGCGTCAATGATTTGTACCTGTTGTTGTTTTATGTGCCATAAAACACACAAGGAGGAATTAAAATGGCAAGAAATACTGGACCCGTTTGGAAAATTTCCCGTCGTTTGGGCTTCTCGATTCTGGAAACAGGCGAGGAACTGCAGCGCCGCACTTATGCGCCAGGTCAGCATGGACCGACAAAGCGCATCAAGCTGAGCAACTACGGCACTCAGCTGCGTGAAAAGCAGAGAATTAGAAACATGTATGGTGTTAATGAACGTCAGTTCGCCAACACTTACGTTAAGGCTGAAAAGATGGCTGGCGTTAAGGGCCACAACTTCCTGTGCCTGCTGGAATCCCGTCTGGACAACATCGTTTACCGCATGGGCTTCGCCAGAACTCGCCGGGCTGCACGTCAGTTAGTCAACCATGGTCATATCCTGGTTAACGGCAAGAAAGTCGACATCCCTTCCTTCACAGTAAAGCCGGGTTCCACGGTTGAAGTGAAAGAAAAGTCAAAGTCGATGGCTTGCATCGCTGATGCGCTGGAAGCCACGCTGAACACGGTCGCTTTCGTTACGGTCGATAAAGAAAACAAAAAAGGCACTTATGTGCGCCTGCCGGAACGGAATGAACTGAATCAGGAAATCAACGAACTGCTGGTTGTCGAATACTACAACCGATAAGCCAAGGAAAGCCTTCATCGCAAGGCTTTTTTTGTCTTCCTGCTTGTTTTCCTCTCCTAGTTCAGCTACACTGAAAGCAAAGAAAGAAGGTAAAACATGGGTGAGTTATCAAAATTACCGAATATCGGCAAGGAATTAGAGCGTCAGTTAAATGAAGTGGGGATCATGACTGCAGATGAATTAAAGGAGCTTGGGGCACAACAAGCCTGGCTGAAGATTCGCGCTATAGATCCTTCCGCTTGTCTGCATCGGTTAAACGCTTTGGAAGGCGCTGTTGAAGGGATTAAAAAAACCGAGCTCAGCCCTGATAAAAAGGCCGAGCTCAAAGATTTCTTTTCTATTTACAAATAGGCATCATGCGAATCTTTCGGGATTCGCTTTTTAAATTAAGAACCGCAGGTAATCCAGATCCACCTGCATATAGCCAACAACCCCTTGTCCCAAATCGACTTTGATCCATTTAAACCCATCGGATAAAACGGCGGCGCTGATCATGTCCACGGGCAAACTCTCGCCAGGCTTCAACTCGGCAATCACAGTTCCTGAAATGACAGCGTTGCGCACATAATAGATATTACGGCTGCCGACACCACGCACAACCTGAACTGTCACATACGGATTAATCCACTGAATATTCTGTCCCCCCTCTTCATTCTCGCCAATAATCACAGGATAGTTTTTATAAGCATTATTCAGATCACATCGTCCAGGTACGCCGGGTACAGATCCATTGCTTGTATATTGCCACATGCCGCAGGGCAGCGAAGGCCCATTGGTATTCCATTGCGCCAGCCAGCGATCATAACGATCCAGCTGACTTAAAATCAGTTTATTGCGAAACCAATCGAGATTGGCATAAACCATGGGATAAAACCCTGCTTCTTCAATCTTCTGACAAGTATAGCGGCAGATTTCTGTGTTCAGAGCTTTGTTGTAAAGCGTTCCGTTGCGTTCTTTATACCCATCGGCATCTTCCATGTCCAAAGCCACAGGCATGCGTGGTGAAAACTGCCTTGCCAGTGCAATCAAACCTTCAGCTTCATGCATCATTTCTGATTCATTCAGAGCATAGCTGTAATGATAAAGGCCATAGGGTAGACCCGCATCATTGCATTTCCGAACATTTTCTCGAAACCGCAGATCTTCAACAAAATGCCCCCAGCTTGACCGCAGCATCACAGCCTCAACCCCGGAAGCTCGAACTTGGCGAAAATCCACATCTCCGTTGTGTTGGCTGATATCGATCACTTTCATGGTTGTCCTCCTTTCTTCCCGGATTGTCCGGTAATCTAGTTTATTCCTGCTCAAGGAGACGCTCTGGCGCATGTTCCTAATTTGCTAGAAAACAAAAAAAGGTGCGGTGAGTATTCTTACGATACCCGCCACACCATTTTGTTAATCACGCCCACATAGCTCTGAATAATCTTTACCACTTTGGTACTGACATTTTCTTCAACATAATCGGGAACGGCAATCCCAATATCTCCCGATAAGTTCATTTCTACAGCTGTATCGACCGCCTGAAGCAACGACTTCTCATCGATGCCCGCTAAGACAAAGCAGGCTTTGTCCAGAGCTTCCGGTCTTTCTGTGGATGTCCGGATGCAGACTGCAGGAAACGGATGACCCACGCTGGTAAAGAAGCTGCTTTCCTCCGGCAATGTGCCTGAATCGGATACTACTGCAAACGCGTTCATCTGCAGGTGATTGTAGTCATGAAAGCCTAACGGCTCATGCTGGATGACGCGCGGATCGAGTTGAAAGCCCGACGCTTTCAAACGGTTGCGGGAACGCGGATGACAGGAATATAAAATCGGCATATCATATTTTTCCGCCATTTTATTAATCGCGTTAAATAACGAAAGGAAGTTCTTTTCCGTATCGATATTCTCTTCCCGATGGGCAGAAAGCAGAATATAGCCATGCGGCTGTAAGTTCAGCTTTTCCAAGATTGTTGAGCTTTCAATGTCATTCAGATTTTGATGCAGCACCTCCGCCATCGGCGAACCGGTCACATACACCCGCTCCTTCGGCAGGCCGCATTCATGCAGATATTTCCGCGCATGTTCGGAATACGCCAGATTGACATCCGAAATGATATCGACGATCCGGCGGTTTGTTTCTTCCGGCAGGCACTCATCCTTACAGCGATTCCCGGCTTCCATATGAAAGATCGGGATATGCAGGCGCTTCGCTGCAATCGCGGATAAACAGGAATTGGTATCTCCTAGAATCAATAACGCTTCCGGTTTGATCTGACTCATCAGCTTATAGGAACAGTTAATAATGTTGCCTACCGTCGCCCCCAGATCATCCCCTACCGCATCCATATAGACTTCCGGATCCGCAATCTTCAGATTTTCAAAGAAGATCCCATTGAGCGTGTAGTCATAATTCTGTCCGGTATGTGCTAAAACCACATCGAAATACTTCCGGCATTTATTGATCACCGCGGCTAAGCGGATGATCTCCGGACGGGTACCCACGATGATTAAAAGCTTTAATTTTCCATTATCCTGAAAATGGATGGAAGAATAATCGGTTCTGATTTCACTCATTCTGTTTCCCTCTTTACTACTTCTTCAAAAAAGGTATCGGGTCTTTCTGGATTGAAGATCTCATTGCATGTCATCACGGTCACCAAATCCTCGGTTTCAGACAGATTGATGATGTTATGCGTCCAGCCTGGAATCATCGTTACCGCTTCAATCTTCTCTCCCGACACTTCAAATTCAACGAGTTCCCCAGTATGAATATTCCGCTCCTGAATCAAGCCATGACCCGCTACAACAATGAACAGTTCCCATTTACTGTTATGCCAATGCTGACCCTTGGTAATACCCGGCTTACTGATATTCACACTGACCTGACCGCAGTCCAACGTATGCATGAGTTCTGTAAAGCTCCCGCGCGCGTCGCAGTTCATCTTCAATGCATATTTGAACTTCTCTGTTGGCAAATAAGTTAGATACAAGCTGTAAAGCTTTTTGGCAAAGGAACCTTCCGGCATCTTCGGCATCATCAACGTTTCCGGCTGAGCTTTGAATTGTTCCAGCAAATCAACAATCTCACCCAGCGTGACGTTATGCGTCACCGGCACACAACAATAGCGTCCATCTTCCTTTAAGATTGTTTCTACCCCCTCAAATTCACAATGCTGTTCTTTTCCTTCAAGAAGATCAAACATGCCTTCAATCAGATCGTCGATGTACAGCAGCTCCAGCTCCGTTGTTCGGTCATTGACCGTAAATGCCTCATCATTTGCCACAGCCCAGCAGAACGTTGATACCGCTGAATTGTATTTTGGCCGGCTATGTCCCATTAAGTTCGGAAATCGATACACAGCAACCTTAGCCCCCGTTTCTTCAGCATATTGAAAAAATAGTTCTTCCCCGGCTTTCTTGCTCTTGCCATACTCCGATTCCCCAAATCTTCCTGCCAATGTCGCCTGAATTGATGAACTCAGCATGATCGTCGCTTTGTTCTGGTGTTTTTTCAACAGTTCTAATAATGTCGACGTGAAGCCGAAGTTTCCCAGCATGAATTCAGCCGGATCCTGCGGCCGGTTTACACCAGCCAGATGAAATACGAAATCAGCTTTCTCACAGTACACTTCTAGTTCTTCCAACGTGGATTCCCGATCGTATTCATAAATCTCATCGATCTTTAAATCCGGGCGCGTCCGGTTCTTATTCTCCTTGATATTCTTCAGATTGGCAACCAGGGCTGTTCCTACCATACCCTTGGATCCTGTTACTAATATGTTCATTCTACACCGCCTATCACGTTGATATTGTACTATTGGTTTCACTGGGATTCAAGGAATTGTTTGACATTAACATTAATTATGCCTATACTTCATAATCTATTAAATCATCAACATCATCTGTAATTGCCTTAATTCTGTCTTCCAACGCAGCATATTGGCTGTGGCATCAATTAATATAAATCGCTTTACGGGGTGCATAGAATACTGTGACAAATTGTCAAATTCGCCTCTTTCGTAGCACAATGTTGATTTAACAAGATAGGCTAATCTATACCCTTTTGTATTCTGCGTATCAAAATCATCAAGTTGTTGTGTGTAATAAGCGTAAATAGATTCAGAATTTATTACTTTATTCGATTCTACTAATTTATTCAGTGCATCATTAAGAAAATAATTTGACATCATGAACAGACGCTTTTCTTCAAAATGAGTATCTTCAAACTTTTCCTTTAAATAACCAAAAGCATATTCATAACTCTCTTGGAGAATAAGAAAATCTGCGTAGACGATACGTTCCTCTTCACTCATGATTCTACCTGCTTTTTCTAATTGCTCGATAGACTTTACAATATCACTATTATCTTTACCTTCATAAAACAAACACATTGAAAGTAAAATTTTCGTCATAAAATGCCCTGCATTATAATATTTATCGCTAGCATTAATAAGTTTTCTGAGTTTTCCAAATTATTTCCAGAATATATATAAATATGATTATAGTGTTCGCAACTCTAAATTATATTGATAAGAATCAAAATTTAAAATATATTCCAAGTCTGTGATTAATTCATTTAAATGATCTGTATATCATGGCCAAATTGTTATATACGTTTCCATAGCCAGAATTATTAAGATTATATTCAGCAATCCATCGATTATAATAGTCTATCGATAAATACTGGCATTCTTCATCTGTAATTTCGACAATTTGGTATGCATAACCAGAATCACCTAACAAATTTAAATAAAGACCAACACTGAACCAATCGCTATTTTTCTTTCCTAAAACAAACAATTCATAAGCGGCATTATAATAGTCTAAAGCCGTTTTTCCCTCAGCATATTGTCTATATAAGATAGCCCTAACATATTCATCAAAATTTTTAGGTTCCTGGATAGTGTTTGGTTCATCGTTTGATGAAATGATATTATCTTAATGCCACCAATAACATTTTTTCTTAGGTGGGCAACCGCGTAAATGTGATGTTGAAGTCCTCTGAATAGTTGTCCTCCTAAGCAAAGAGGACTTCCACTATGAAAAAAAATATCGTGATATATCACGTAGGAAAACGCCTTGGGATTCTTTTGTTACACTTTCTCCACTTGAAACCTTCATAAAAACAAGTATGTTGATACATACAATTACAAACATCCTTTATTAAAAGATAGCGGAGAATCAGATTTGTTGAACACATTTAAAATAGAAGAGTGTAAATATTGTCATTCCAAAAATTTTAAGAAGAAAGGCTATACAAGTAATGGTGTTCAAAGATATTACTGTCTTGAATGTAGAAAATCTTTTACTATTCTGACAAATGCGATTTTTGAAAATCACAAGATTTCCATAACTGAATGGATAGAGTTTTGTTTGGACTTGTTTTATTATGATAATATTTCAGTGACATCTAAAACAAATAAAAATGGTTATAATACATCAAAATACTGGCTTCATAAACTTTTTCTTGTGTTGGATGGGGTTCAAGAGCACATAATTCTTCGAGGAATTGTTCAGATTGATGAAACTTTCTGGTAAAACCTCACCCAAAAAAAACGCTAGATACGAGATCATATAGCAATGGGTTCAAAAATTATTTATGATAAAGAGAAAAGTCACAAGGCACTGATTGGAGAATACGGATTTGAAGAATGTGTTTAAAATGCAAACGAGATAAAAAAGTTAGGAAAACTTAACAATCCTTTAGAGGACATAAATCAAAAATACAATCTTCTTAAGATGTTTTTGAATGCACATAGTGGATTTGATAGAGATGACCTACAGAACTATCTCAACCTGTTCTGCTTTATTCAAAATCCACCCTACGATCGACTAGAAAAAGTTGAAAAGATAATAACTAGCGCTATATACATTACCAAATCGTTAAAATATCATGATTTATTTTCAAAGAAATAGCTGTTTTATAGGCTTAAATGATATTTCTATAGACCCACTGTGCAAATATTTGTCGATATTTATATATATGTAATATGAATAAGCAGTCATTTTATTTAGTGGATGCTCTTTTAATACATATTGATGCGTAAGTCCTTGAAATAGACAAATGTCCTGTTAAATCAGCACAAAAAATCGTATATAATGATATTATTGTCAATATCTTAACAAGTATCATTTATTATGCATTGTATTTTTTGAAAGTTCATTCTGTATGTAGGAGAGCGCAGCTATTCTCTGCTTTGTCTGTTCTACAGTCAGAATTTCTGCATTATTAGAATTAAATTCTGTGAGCCTATTTCGTTTTATATCACCTTTATTGAAATACTTATCGTAGTTCAAGCCACGCTTATCGCAAGGTACACGATAGAAGTTACCCATATCAATCGCATGGGCACATTCTTCGTTGGTTAGCAAGGTTTCATACATCTTCTCACCATGGCGAATACCAATGACCTTAATATCTTCTTTCTTCCCACCAAACAATTCACATACCGCTTCAGCCTGAGTCTGAATGGTACAAGCAGGCGCTTTTTGTACGAGAATGTCTCCAGCCTCACCATGCTCGAAAGCGAAAAGAACAAGATCCACTGCTTCATCAAGAGACATAATAAAGCGTGTCATAGTCGGCTCTGTGAGAGTGATAGAATTGCCATTTCTGATCTGGTCAATCCAAAGCGGAATGACAGAACCACGAGAACACATAACGTTACCATAGCGAGTGCAGCAAATCTTTGTGGTAGTCGTTGTACGGGATTTTGCTACAACAACCTTCTCCATCATAGCCTTAGAAGTGCCCATAGCATTGACAGGATATGCTGCCTTATCCGTTGAAAGACAGACCACATTTTTAATCCCAGCCTCAATTGCGGCAGTCAATACGTTTTCTGTTCCCAAAACATTAGTTTTTACTGCTTCTATTGGAAAAAATTCGCAAGACGGAACCTGTTTCAGTGCCGCAGCATGGAATATATAATCTACGTCATGCATTGCCGCCTTAACAGATGCGAGATCACGTACATCTCCAAGGTAGAAACTAATCTTATCAACAACTTCTGGCATCTTTGCTTGAAATTTGTGTCGCATATCATCCTGTTTCTTCTCATCTCGTGAGAAAATACGAATTTCTTTAATGTCTGTATTAAGAAAACGATTTAAGACAGCATTACCGAATGAACCAGTACCCCCAGTAATTAGAAGTGTTTTATTTGCGAATAGACTCATTTTAATTTTCTCCTTCATTCTCTAATAAGCATTTTTTAATTTTTTAAGTGTTTTTTCATTTTGGATACTTTGAAAAATTAACAAAGGCAATAATGCAATAATATTTGCAATAACTACTCCTATCCAATCACCTGTCAGTTTAACAAATAAAAGTGATAAAGGAATTTTTACTATTGCGCCAATAATCGACCAACGAATTTGGCAATATAACTTATTCAACCCATTGGCTAGACATGAGGCTGTATTGATCCAGAGTGATGTTATCGTAAAAGTACTAAACACTATAGAATATAAGATAGAACTTCTTACAACATTTTCACCAAGCCATATTAATGCTAGCTTATCAAAAATAAAAGCTGTAAAAACCGCTATCAAACTGCAAAAAATAGCAATTAACTGAAACTTACGATATGTTTTCTTTATCCATCTAAATTGTTTGTTTACATGAGCTTGTGTAAATGAAGACCACATTGGCTGACATATTAATGAAAACAAAGTGACTACCATATAAAACACTCTATAATAAGCCTGATATTCAACAACATAAGATACATCCGATAACCTGCTAATTAGTATTTCATTTGTTGATGTAATTATCATTAAACATATTTGAACTATTAGAAATTGTCCACCAAGGTTCATTATTTTTTTACCAGTATACCAGTCAAAAGCTTTTATAGATGGGATATTATTCTTTAATGCAGTCATAAAAATAATGACAGTTGTAATAAGTAGTGGCAAACAAGTAGTAATTATCTGGGCATATGAGAGTAAAATCAACCTATTTTCAAGATTAACAGGTCTGCATGTTAATACAAATAATAGCATAGATGCTGATGATATCAATGTTAATAAATTGGTCAAAGCAGTTTTTCGCATCGCATATAGTATTGATGTTATGATTCGCAGGAAAAATTGCAATATAATCCCTGAAAAAACAATCCTAACGCAATATCGCAGTACACCAGGTGAGAAAACGCTTAATGAAATATTAAGTATTTTATTAACATCTACAAACTCTAAACATATATTACCTATCACTAAAAGAAAAAGTGATACAATTCCAAGAAAATAATATGCAGATGATATAAGTTTCTTTGTTAAATTATTGTTTTTTTCGGACAATGCGCCCACTAAATTATTTCTTAATCCATTTCCTATTCCTAAATCAAACGTAAGAATCCAATTTAATACAGATACCAAACTAAACCAAATCCCTACCGCTTCTTTGTTCTCAAAGTAGTTGATATAAGCTGGCATTGTAAATAAAGTTATACTCATAGCAATTCCTTTAACTAATAAAGTACCTGCTATGTTATTAACTAATATTTTATTGTCTTTTCTTTTATAAAATTCACTGAAACTGTTTAGCATATGTTATTGTATACCTCCTGTTTAATGGAAGCTGTACTTAATAATCTCCCTTTTATAAAATAGAATGAAATGATATATATTAAAGGGAAAAATGTTACTATTTCTACATTCAACAAGATCAACCAAGTTATACAAAATAGAATACACACGGATCTCGACCAGCTACTGTATTTAGCAATAGCTGTAAATTGAGCTAGTATATATATTAAGCCTAATAATCCAAATTGTGCTAAATATAGAGTCATTGTAGATGTTTGTGTTCCATTTGTAATTTCTGAAAAAAGCAAATTTGTTTTAACAAGGCCAGAGCCCCATATAGGCGATTTTATAAAAATCTCAAAATTATACTTTATAGAATCCAATCTATGAACTGTAGAGGCACTATTGTCAATAAGTTTTGTGAATACTCTAGGAAATAAATTAGATAAAGAGTTAAAAATTATTGAAGAATTAAATAAAGCAAAGATAGCAAAGAAAGCGAAGAAAATTAAAAATATCAGTTTCATTAATCCCTGTTTTTTTCGTAAAAACGTAATACTAAAAAAAATTATTGCTATTAAAAAATAGCCAGTAGTTGATAATGTGCTAAATAATGTTAATATTAAAATGGAAATTTGTAATCTGTTTAATTTACCTCTATCGAACAATAAAAACAAAACAGCGAGTGTAATGAAAATTGCAAAAATCCCTGGTTCCCAAAAAACTCCTATGTTTCTACCTCTTGAAAAATCATTCATTCCGAAAAAAACAAATGCATCATAATAAGAAATACCATTTATATTTGTTATAGTAGGTAAATTATAATAAAAACCAGAAAAAGATCCAATAACAAATCCTATCAGTCCAATTGCTGACATTATTGTCATACATTTTACATATATTTTTCTAAAAGCTTCAAAATTCATCTCCATCGTAAAAATATATGAGAAAATCAAAATAGTAAAAAAACGAATAGAATAAAGCAAATTATAATTGAACATAAAATTCATTATCATATCAATAATAAAAGTAATTAGAATAAATATTGGAATTATAAGCAACTTTTTATTCATTATTCTTATTGAACGATTGATTGATATTTTAACAAGCATAAAACACAGAGCACCAAATAAGATATAATGGCACAAATTACCCTTAGTTACGGAATAAACATGTCCACTTGAAAGAAATGCGACTCCTAATAATATATAATGATATAAATCAAACGAGTTTTTCTTACTGAAATTTACATGAGTTCTCTTCATATCATTCAACTACTTTCTCCTTTTGTTTTTTAGTAAATACGACAAACTATCATATTTATTCAGTCCTAAAATTAACTTAATAAAGAAAGATATGCGATATTGAATTTGCGTTTTAATTGGCCAAAGAATGATTTTTGATATTTTTTTTTCATATTCTGCATCTTTTTCTATTGTTCTTGGCTTTTTCAGTGGGAACTGAAAAGGAAACGAATCCATAGAACAAAAGCGATTGACCATCTCAATTTTATATGAAACACCACCATGAGTTGATTCCATATCAACACCAATGTTTTTTATTTGATTTTTCGAAGGTGATATACCATATAAATCATTACATCTTAATGAAAAACACATTTGAAAATCCCATGAAACAGGATGATTTAACTCAATCTTTCTTTTGGTCGTATATATAGAGTATCTTTGCTGCTTAAATAGCATCTTGTTTTCATAACTGATTTTTAGTTTTTCCCAATTTTCTACATCATCAATAGTATCTAAATATATATCATAGTATTTCAAAAACTTATGTGACCAGGATGCCCATCCACATGGAAGTAAGTGTTGAGTAAACATATAGCTAGAGCCATCTTCCGGTTCGTATTCTCCAAGATAGTTTGTTCCAGTTACCCATAGGATTTTCTCATTATTTTTATATTCTTCAAGCATTTCAGAACAGTAGCGAAAAAAAGACAATTGAGGAAGATTATCGTCCTCCAGGAAAATAGCTTCTCTTTCATGCGTAAAAACCCATCTGGCTCCATTTCCTATATTTTCCATTACTCCCCTATTTCTTTCGGCATAATTTTTAGTCACTTCACAATCCCAGTCTATGTATGTTTCTATTTCCTTTCTACAAATGGAAACATATTCTTGTTCTTCATCATTTCGTGCACCATCACCAATCAAATATATGTGAGAGACATTAATTTGTCTTAAAACATCTATAATTCGTTTAGTTGTTTCATACCTTTTAAATATGAACAATACAACCGGAATATTGAATTTTTCCATTTCTTCACCTCAAATTTAGTTATCTTTTACTCTAGTTTTATTATTTTCTCAAAAAAATCACTAATATCAGTTGTAAATTTATAGTATTCTAAAGGATTATTATTTTTAATAAGCCTATGCATATTAATTAATTCATCATAAGATAAGTTCATAGCCTTAAGTATTGCTTTCTTTAAAGCCTTAATATTATAACTTTCGCAATATATTCCATTTTCACCGTCTTTGACATATTCAAATATATTACTAGAATTAGTAGCTATTATTGGAGTTCCACAACCAAGACATTCACTGAATTTTGTTGGAAACCCTGCCTTTGTAACCCTTTTATCTTCTCGAATAATTGCTGAAAAATCTGATGTTGCAATCATATTCAAGCAATCAATATGAGGTATTTTTCCAAGAAATTCTATAGAGTTATCCATTAATACATTAGGCAGTCTTTCCTCAATAAAACCTTTATCTAATCCAGCTATCCTTAAATAACATTTGTGTCCCTCTTGATTTAATTCCACAACTGTCCTTATTAATAAATCTAATCGTTCTTTCTCAAACTTTAAGCCTGGATGTCCAGCATAACCAATAGTAAATACATCATTTGGCTTATATTCCTCTAACTGCTTCCACTTTTCTTCACTTTTATCAATAGTTCCTGGAACATATACTATATTCTTTACTATGTTTCTGTAATGATTCTCAAAAAATCTACTTATACATATCATATTTTTAATCTTTTTGGGATAAACAAATTTCATTCGCAGATTTGTGTCAAAATTCTTTGCAATATACATTGGAAATGAAAGATTAGATTTCTCATACCATTCTTCTGCATCTGCAATCAAATGAATACCTCTTTTTTTACAATATATAGCAAGTCGCCAAAGTGGAATTGCTTCATATTCCATAGCTACAATTGCAAAAATTCTTTCTTGTCCATAATAATCCACAACCGTGGAGAATTCTTTGATGGAAATACTATGATGAAACCATTGTGATAAACTCTGAGGTTGTGGTACACAAAAACACTCAAAGCCTTTACACTCGAATTTAGTTTCTAATATAGATACATTTTTGTTCTGCTCACTAGACATACCTAATATAACTGTTTTATAACCAATATCGCGAAATGATTTACTAAGTGAAAGTGCTCTTTGTGCACCAGCACTTTTATCTGGTAAAAAAATAGATCCAATATATAGAATAATATCCCTCATTTTGGCTCCTTCTATAGTTTCTTATAAATTCTTCTTAGCATGGCGCGAAAATTATTAGGAAGCTTTGATGTACATTCTTTGACAAATAATTTAGTACGCTTTTTGATAGGAAACATTTTTCTATATGAAACTACTGTATTTTTAAGGCTTCTTCCTTTTATTAAATCAGAGAATGCATTTTCACGGTATTTTTCAGTAGTATACATATGAACACTTTGAGCTGCTAGTAACTCATCTATACTACCTGCCTCAAAACACGTGATTTGTGCTTTAATTTTTTCCAAAAATCCTTCTCCTCTTTCAGTGAACAAGAGAATAGCAGATACTCCATCCTCACGATCTTGATATTTTTTCCCCCAATAATCACCTAAACGTATATCTGCTTTTGTTACAACTTTTCTTACAGAACAATTAAAACAAGCTTTAGAGAAAAGTACGTTGTCAAAAAACGCTCGGTAGAACAAATCACCTTCACTTGATTCTGTGTATATACCTTTCTCGGATTTTAACTTTATGACAAAGTTGTGCCATCCTATAGATTTATCTCTAAAATTAACCTCAGTCAGGTTTTCAGTATTTAAGTGATTTTTAAGTGATTCTAAATATTTATCCCAAACGAAATAACTAGGTACACCATGACAGAATAAATCTACAAGTATTGCTCTTTCACGCATATCTTCCTTTTCAAGAAGACTTGCTATTCCATAAATCTGACATGGTGTTCCAAAAACTAGAAATTCACGTCCAGGATTCTTTTTCATATCAGCTAGTAGTTCATTAATTGCATCCACTGTATAGCTTTGTATATATTTAGAACCTCTAAAGCGGTTAATATCTTCTTTCGTTTTTGCCACAATTGATTCAGCACGATTGTTTTTGTAATTATAAACAACCCCAAAGACTCCTATTCCATTATTGAATGCATATCTTGATAATTCATAAGCGATTCCTCCAGATGTACATTCTTTTACATATGAGGCATTCGAACTCTGTGCAGCCACTAACTTTCCATCGGTTAGCAATGTACATGACCTTTTATTTCCGCGCACACAAACAGTTTTACAAAGGCCACAATTAATGCATAATAATTCATCAATAAATGCCACATATAATCCCTCGTTATTAAGTTTTACTTTAACTGCATTCTTCGGACATACATTGACACAAGCTCCACATCCTGAACATGGTTCAAGGAATTCATTTACATGATTATACATTTTATAATCCTCTTTCCGCTTGTAAAAGTGCCTCAGATAAATACCGCTCAGAAATATTTCTTAACTTCATAAGTTGCTTGTTTAATAATTCGAAGTCCATTACTGAATTTTCTTGTATCATTTCCATTTCTGAACAGTCAATCTTACTTAATATTCGGGATTCCAAACCCATACTTTTGTACAAACTCATAAGTTTATTACTATTCAAACTACGAATATAGTAAAATGCCGGGCGATTAGTAATAATACTTAAAATAGAACCATGAAACGTATCTGTAATAACTTCCGCAGCACCGCGAAATAATTCCAGCCATTCAATAGGATTACATACAATATTTTTATCACACCATTTATGAAATGTTCCCGCTGACAAAGTAATGTATCCTTTTTTCTTTGCATATTCTTTGATGGCTTTAACTTCACTTGGCTCAATCATCCACCTATCCATCGAATAAATAAGCATATACTTTTTATGATGCAAGTGGAATTTACGAATACTTGTATGTTCGTCTGAAAAATCATACAGCATAACTGGATCACATACGAGTACTGGGGCAATATCTGTCAGTTTTTTTACAATTTCTGCACTATTTAAGTCCCTTACTGATAATGCTTCGAATTTTTTTAGTCCTGAAGTAATAAGTTCCTTACAGTGAAACTGTTCAATACGCTCAATGTCCGTCTGACCGAAAGATGGTGCATAGGATATTAGATGATCTGTATTAACCCCATGACCATACATCATCATGTTACAACCTGAAGCAAGACTAAAAACTTCGTCACTGCCAACTATAACTGCATCCATATTATCCAACGCATATGATTTAAAACAGAAAGTCTTTGCTATATACTTTCTATATAAAAGTTGTTTTTTGACATTAAACCAAGATAAACGAACGCCTTTTTTTAAAACATATTCTTTCAAATAAAAAGGTATATATTTTACAGAAAGATTATACTTTCCTTGTTCTAATGGTGCAAAATCAAAATCTTTCGTATATTTCAAAAAAAATACTGTATGCCCTTTATTTTCAAGCCATCGTTTTAGAGCATACATTTGCATAATTGCGCCTTGATTAATTACCGTATGATGAGTAATGATACCTATATTCATATTAATTTATTCCTTCTTCATATATTTCCTTTAGTTTCTTTATAACGCCTTTAACTTCAAAGTTTCTCACTCTATTTAAATTGGAAGAAACCATTTTATAATAAAGTGTTCTGTCAGTTACAACTTTATTTATACATGATGATAAAATATCTGGGTTTTTAGGCACACATAAAAAGCCATTTTGATAATTTATGATAAGATCTCGATTCCCTCTAATATCAGAAACAATGCATGGTAACCCACTTGCCATTGCTTCCATAATACTTCTTGATAATCCCTCACGCAGTGACATCATTACAAATATATCTGCAGCTTGATAAAGTTTTTCAATATCTGTTCTATTGTCAAGGAAGAATACTCTATTATCAACATCAAGTGTTTCTGCTAAAATTTTAAGATTGTCCTTCATATCGCCTTCACCACACAAAAGCAATTTAACTTTTGGGACTTTAGCAATTGCTCTAATAATTGTCTCACAATTCTTATTAGCCTCTAATCTGCCAGCAGAAATGAGTACAATGTCATCAATATCTAAGCCAAGCTCTAATCGCTTTTGGACTCTAACCGGGAAGTAATCAAAGAGATTATAAGCAGTTACCCCCCCCCACTTATTCTCGGAGAATTGCTTTCTTTTTCATATATGGATCCTATTTTGTGTTCTATTTTGGAAATATCAAATTCAAGAATATGCTTTAAATTCGCATTCCCAAATTGCTTTCTTAATTCGGAATTTTCTGCAAGCTTTTTGATCGCTTCTGCAAATTCGATCGGATTATCAACATCGCATAGATATCCGCCGACACCATCTTCCAAAAGATCAGTGTTTCCACGAACCTTGCTGGCAACACAAGGCAGTCCACTTGCCATAGCTTCCATCATAGAACGAGGTAATCCTTCCTGCTTCGTTGTAAATAGAAAAATGTCTGCAACCTGCAAGAGAACCTTTACATCAGATCTGAATCCAAGGAACTTAATTTGGGATTCTACACCAAGTTCTTTGGCATATTCTTTAAGCTTCTCCAGTTGCTCTCCAGTTCCGCAAATGCAATATTTAAGGTTCGACATGTCGGCTTCTGCTATAACTCGAATGGACAATTTATAGTTCTTACGGTCTACAAGATCACCAGCAGAGATCAACATGATGTCATCATCAGCGATTCCAAGAGAAGATCGAACTTCATACGATTTAAACGACTCATACTGCGAAAGATCAATGCCTACTCCTGGCACAAGGTAAATTTCACCATGTTTTCTTAATCGGAATTTTCTCTTTGCGATATCAAAGTCTTCTTGATTGATTGTTATTAGAGTATCTGTGTATCGTGCCAGCCATTTTTCAATAGGATAGTAAATCAGCCAATTAAGTTTGGGTGCTCCTTTATAAAAATGGAAACCATGCACCTGATAGATAACATGCTTTGTTTTATATTTCTTCGCAACCAACCGTCCGAGCACTCCACCAATTGGGGTATTGCAGTGAATTACATCATAATTCTCGCGTGCAACTATTTCCTTCAGTTGTTTATAAGCTATTATATTTTTTGAATTGATAGGTGATCGCATAAAATCAACTTGGTAAATATGTATACCATACTTCCGTTCATCAGCTTCACGTTCAGAATCATTTTTATAACCCCAGTTGCCTGCAATATGATACTCTACATTTAATTCTTTCGCAGCCATTAAGCTACTCATGCAGAAGTTATTTACTCGATTAGCTACATTCAAGATATAAAGCATTTTCATACTGCCTTTTCCTCAGATCTATAACGATACTCAAACATCTTTCTACTCTCATTAGTTTCAAATTCACGTTCAAGTACAAACCCATTCTTTTTATAGAATTGGTTGGCTCCCTCATTATTCACAGCATCAGTTTCAAGTGTGATGTAAGCATACTCATTGAAATCAACTTGTACTTTCAGTGTATCAATCAGCTGAGAACCAATGCCTTTAGACTTTACATTCGGGTCAACGCCAATGGAGGCAAGTTCTACATATTTTTCCTCACGCTTGGTCTCACCAGGCTTCAGAAAAGCACGAACCAATCGTATAAAAACAGTAGGCTTTCTAAAGAATGCACCGAGACTATACCAGCCAAAAGAGATTAATCGTTTCTTAATCATATATTTATAGAGACCACTGAGATCACCGGAATACGCAAGAAAACCAACAGGCTTTTCCTCTTCAAACGCTACAAAAATCCCAGAATTACTATATTCTGTATAAGAACGATACATCACATTCAGAAATCCACGACCCATAAATGTGAGGAAGAAACCTGTAAATGTGCTCAAATGGATAGAGACAATATCATTAATCGTATCTTTTTCTGTATTTTCAATTTCTCTGATCTGCATATATAGTCTCCTTTACATAGTTTCCATTTTTTCTTTCTCAATGGTAGCTGTAAACTCCGCTTCACTAGCTGTATCTGCCTCATAATCTTTGCCAAGCACCGCAAACATAGTCTTAAGCATGGTACCGATATCGTCCCAGAAGCTGAACTTCTCAATGCTCTTCAAGTTGTAATACATCTTTCTGGAAAGCACTTTTTCTACATAGACATCATCCACATTCTCAGCATCACTAAGCAACTTATCTTCATCCTTGTAGAGAATACTCGCCTCAGATGTTACTCCTGCCGGAAGAAGCAATGTTGCCATCATCACAGGTACATACTGATTCACATACTTCACAACTTCTGGACGTGTTCCAACAAACGTCATATCTCCAAGAAATACATCGATCAGTTGACTGATCTCATCCAGACGGCATTTGCGAATCAAACTGCCCACTCTTGTGACACGGTTATCATTCTTCAAAGTGATTAAACTGCCTTTCTTGTCAGCATTATTGACCATTGTGCGGAATTTATGGATGCGGAACCGCTTGCCATATGCAGTCACTCTCTCCTGTCTATAAAATATCGGACCGGGAGAGTCAACTTTGATTGCGATTGCCAGAATTAAAAAGACGGGCGAAAGAACCGCCAGCATGATCGCAGAGATAAAAATGTCAAACAGACGCTTTATTACCAAGCTGAGCTTTTTCTTACAGAGGATATCGTAATAATATCGAACTTCTTCTGTTTGCATTTCTAATGGCAATTCTTCCCATTTTTTTAGCATCTATTTTTCTCATCCCTTTTAAATATAAGATGTCAAAATCTCACAATATTTTTCAATGACATAATCTACATCATCATCTGTGAGTTTTGTATGAAGCGGCAGCGTGATTTCATTCTCATAATGCGCATAGGCATTCGGGTAATCCTTAATGTCAAACCCAAGGTCTTTATATGCTGTAAATAAAGGCAATGGCTTGTAGTGAACATTGCATGATACCCCTGCTTCTGCCATTTTTATAATAATTTCATTGCGCTGTTCACTATTCACTCCAGGGATTCTTGTAATATAGAGATGTCCGCTTGAACTATAATCCTCTGTATAGTGATCCAACACTTGAATTCCTAATGATTTCAATGCTGCATCATATCGAGTGATGATTTCTTTTCTACGTTTCAACATTTCCGGATATCGCTCAAATTGTGCTAATCCCATCGCCGCAGCGATATCCGTCATATTGCATTTATACCAAATCCCAACAATGTCATATTCCCACGCCCCAAGCTGCGTCTTTGCCAGAGCATCTTTGGATTGTCCATGAAGACTTAGTAACTGTGCCTGATAATAAATAGCTTCATCCTCTATTCCTTCAACCGATTTCCATGTCATTGCTCCACCTTCCGCAGTCACAAAGTTCTTCACCGCATGAAAGGAGAAGTTCGTTATATCCGCAACATTTCCAACTCGCTTATCCCGCCGCTTAGCACCAAATGCATGAGCTGCATCTGCCATGACAATGACTCTTCCATAAGCTTTTTGAATCACATTATTGGCTTGGAACAAACCTTTCTTTCTCTCGACAATTTCATAAATGCGCTCATAATCGCAAGGGATTCCACCTAAATCAATAGGGATGACTACTTTAGTTTTTTCTGTTATAGCTTCCTCTAAAGCTTCGTAATCCATTTCTAAACTATCTTTCTGACAATCGACAAGAATCAGTTTAGCTCCCACATGACATACAACAGAAGCTGTTGCTGTATAGGTATAGGCACAGGTAATGACTTCATCCCCTTCTCCTATTCCTAATATGCGAAGGGCAGTCTCTGCACAGGCTGTTTGAGAATTGAGACATACACATTTTTTTGTCCCAACCCACTCCGCAATCTCTTGCTCCAGTTTTTTTGTCTTTGGTCCAGTCGTAATCCACCCCGAACGAAGAGCATCGGTTACTTCCATAATTTCTGCTTCGGTAATATCAGGTGGGCTAAATGGTATACTTCTCATATTTTCCCTCTTCTCTTATTTAAACTTTTTCTAATGTGTTTTCGTTTAACTTCTTTACTTTTCTCGCTTCAATCTCATCCTGGTTCTTCTTAGGATGATAGGTTGGGATTATCTCAGAAACCAACTGTTTAATTGTTGAGCTGTTTGTATAACTGGCTTCTGCTAAAATCTCGACTTGATTCATAAACTGTTTCACATCAAAAGCAATGGGCTTTGCGATATGAATCAATTGATTCGGGGTTGTTTGTAACCCTTCTTCTGCCATCAGTTTCTCTTCGTATAATTTCTCTCCGGGTCTTAATCCCGTATACTCAATCTGAATATCGATATTCGGCTTATAACCCGATAACTTAATCAGATTTCTCGCCAACGTATCAATCTTCACAGGATCTCCCATGTCTAAGACGAAGATTTCTCCTCCCTTAGCATACGTTCCTGCTTGTAAGACCAAGCTGACTGCTTCCGGAATCGTCATGAAGTATCGAATGATATCCGGATGCGTTACTGTCACCGGTCCACCTTCTGCGATTTGTTTCTTGAATAATGGAATCACCGATCCATTGCTTCCTAATACATTCCCAAATCGCACTGCCACAAACTCAGTCTTCACTCTATTCTCTTTGATTT
>ERZ1108168.274-NODE-274-length-47928-cov-11.813757_pt1 | contig 47928 bp, 50 predicted proteins | sample MGYA00403704_ERZ1108168 | MGnify/ENA primary metagenome ERZ1108168 (study PRJEB35170, sample SAMEA104062421) | human gut metagenome | biome: human gut; feature: human-associated habitat; material: faeces | place: Denmark | collected 2012-06-12 ...
AAGCTGAATACCTTAGAGGCCCTTGAGAATATCCTAGATTCAGGATGGCCTCAGAGTCAACCGGCAGTTTTAAGCTGATCCAATTTTCTTTTTCCTCGCTCCTCGGTGAATAGTAACCACCCGAAAAAATTGTTGATTTTAGGGTTATTATTCTTGTGAAGGATTCGAGTATACTATTGGTGGTGGATATCTCTTTTCTATTTCTGTTAGTTGTCGAGACGAAACAAACCTGTTCATAGAATATTCGTCTATTGTATCTTAAACAAGCTTCTTTCGATTTTAGAAATATGGGAATCATAGGTAAAGATATGTCGGCAATCCTTACACTGGACCCGCTGCTTTCTATTCTTAAATCCTCTTTTGATCATTCTGCTCTCTTTGCAGGAACAGAGACCCGTTTTTGATTTCTTGTTTAAGTCCTATTCGTTAATATTCAGGGAATCAATGACAAATCTAGTAAGTTTATCTTTTTGATACGATGTAAATTCAGAGATGTCCTCTACTAGTTCGCTTTAGCTTCATAGTAGAATACCTTTCTTCTCGATGATATTCTACTGTTTAATGTGATTTTTTTGATTCTCGTAGAGCTAATTTTTTAGATTGTATTTATTCAGGTACCTTTTCATTAAATAAAGTTATTCTAATTAAAAATTTCAAAAAATAAGCTAGGCTCTAACTTCATACAATTCATGATTGAAAGCAAGTCCGCATTTAATAAATTAAAAAATATTTTTAGACTTAAAGGTATAATTATAGACTTCTGAATATAATTTTTAATAGAATCTTTGATAATAATCATTAATAATTAAAGTGATTATCTATGAAATAATATATCTAACTAAATATAGTATTTCTTATTGCTAGATGCTAAAATAAATTAATAAAGACTGTATAAGGAAAAAGCTCTATGACCAAGTTAAAAAAAGAATTTTATTTGCTTTGTTATGCTCTGTTTCTTTTTTCTACCATTAAAGTTAGAAAATACAAACAAAAATATTCATATTAAAGTTTGTACTGATGGTATATTTGTATATCTATATAATTATGGATGCACATCATATCCTAAACTGAACGTCAAATATAGCAATAAACCTATGGTAAATTTGAATTGTCATAATATTTTTGCAATTTATTTAAATGATGCTCACGATAACTTTAGTTTAAATAAGCTAAAAATGAAAGTGACAAATGATGATTATGTAGAATTTTTTATGCAGCGTAACTTTTTCTATATCAACGACATAGAACAATGCCTATTAGAATACGTTGATCATACTATTATAGATGAATATAGCACACTGAAGTCTGGCGATCCTTGTTTATATGATAATTTATGTAAGAGCAATGGCATTAAAGAATATTAATTCTATTACTTTGAAAACTTAGCTATACTTTCTTGGATTAACTCTTCTGAAAGACTATCGTTTTGGATACTTGGATCTAGATCATAATTTTGGTCAACATATTCAACTAAAGCATTAAGGCAATTCTCAATCACCTCTTGAGTGAATATCTCATGATAAGTATTTGCTTTAGAAGAATTATCGCTTCTAAAATATTTTAATGAATTCTCAAAATATTCTTGATTATAACTTCGCAAGAATTCATCGAATCTACTACGTGTTGAGATATAAGCAATTTCATCATTCTCGAAACTCCAAAATTTTTCACAATCACTATGATGATTGAGTCCATCTTTGAAACTATATACGCAATTTCCAATAGTACAAGAAGCGTCTTTAAAGTTTAAAATTTCACTATAGTAATTTTTGTCTCCATCTTCAACCAATCTAATTTCGCTATATGTATTCAAGTTTACATAGTAAGAATCGATATAATCATATTGCCCCTTAAACACATTCTTTTGTACTTCTTCAATGATAATCTCTGAATGTGTTTGTCTAAATTCTATTGGATCAATTTCTACCTTATAGTTAAATTGAATTTCATCTACCTTAGTTGAATTGTCATTCTCTTCATTTTGCTTATCAATCAGTCCTGAATTGGGTGTGCTATCTGGTTTTTCACTTTGTTGATCAGAATCAACCTTCGTGTTATTAGAACAACTCGTGCATAAAATTAAAATGAAAGCAATGATTAATTTCATATTTCCTCCTATAGTAATATTTATATGTTTCTATGCAAATTATACAGTATATTTATAATTTGCAATAGATTATTATTTTGCAAGCTTGTTTTATACATGCTTTGTTTTTTAATACCACTGAGGATGAGATTAAATTATCTTAAGCTAATAATAATTACTTTTCTGAAAATTAATCTAAATCGTTTTGAATAATTGATATCATCTACTTTTCTAGATCTAGACAATAATGAGTCTAAAAGTGATCTTGACTCTTATCAAAATAATCATATGAAATAAATAAAGACACTAATTTAATTGGCATAAATGGTTTTTTTCAGCTTGACACAAAAGGATATTATACAGTAGTTTTAACAGATACATCTGTTATGGATCCAAACATCGGAGGAAATATCATCCAAAGCCATTATACTTAGTTGCTTCGGCTAAAGGTGCTAATATCAGAACTTCTATTCCATCAGGTACACCAACTTTTGTTCCCGCGGGGGCAAAAATGAAGGTAGAAGAATTAATCCCTGGCTTTCAATCGGATGGTTATCAGTGGGTTAAAGCATCGTACAATAAAACCAGCGGATATGTTCAAGTTGATTTGAATAATTGGCATTATTTCCAAATCTGATTTATATTGATTAAAAAATAGGCTGCAGTCAAATTTATTAGAATAAAAATAATTTTGACTGTAGCTTTTCTATTCACTAAACATTAAAGCTTGTACCTACATTTGATTAACTTATAAAAACAGTTTATTATATAAACAGTAATAAGGAGTGGATGTTGTGAAAAAAGGCTCTCATTTAAAAGTGCTTATCTATTTCCCGCTTGCTTTGATCATCGTTCTCTTAGGTATATATAGAATTAAAGAAGAGTTTAGTTTACCTCGTCAATATGGAGAAGGACTTAACAGAGCTAAACCTAAACATGAAATGGATGAATATAAGAGCTATTTACTAAATTTACGCAAGGATCTCTATTTTGAGGACTGGGATTATGATCTCATTCTCTATCCTGAAAATCAAGCTTATGCTGCAATTGTGATTCCTAAATCAAGATTGGATCAGTTCATGGATAAAGAAATGACGAATAGCGATCGATACAACTTATATGGCATACTTAATTCATTAACTTATTCTTCTTTTTTTCATAATAAACTAGACCCTATTTTCTCATCGACTATTGGTGACGAGACTCAATATAAGTTTCATATTATTTTTAGTCATTCCGCAACTCTTGAATCAGAAATTGTTGATAATAATGAAAAGTCCATTATGAATTCAGTTTTAAGTGAAAATAATTTCGCTGTTTTTATTTCTCTTTTAATTGATAAAAAAACTTTGGCTCCAACTATAAATACGGAAGAACTATATAATTCTTTGTTTTTGGAAATAAAAGAAATGTTCGGTGAATTACCACACTGTTATTTTTCTTTATCAGCTGCCACAACTGACAAATTAGAAGAATATAGGTATACAGATTTTGTTAAAGGATTATTCGAGGATGAGAATAGTGATTTTTATGAAAGCATTTGGAAGAAACCTTAATAAAAAGTTTATTCTTGTAAAATAATCATTTAATCATATCTTGACTCTTTAAAATTGTGCAGGGTACCTGTCAATCATTAATGCTATTGATACCTATAACAAGCTGTAGGGTGAGGAAAATAAAAAAAATCCTGATAAAATTGAGCTTACTAAGCTTCATCATTTTACCATAGGAGATGCCATGAATGGCTAATGAACGATTCAAGTTCTCCAATTGGATGGTGTTTTTTTATAAAAAAACTATAAAAAAGAACATGGAAAAAAGATTCTGATCTTCTTATAATGAAAGCAGAAATGATCCTGCGGCAGGCAGGATGAAGGAGGAAAAACATGCCACTAAGAAAGGATTTTTTATGGGGCGGTGCAACGGCGGCGAACCAATGCGAAGGGGCTTATAATGAAGGCGGGCGCGGACTGGCCAACGTTGATGTCATTCCCCATGGCAGTGAACGCTGGGCTGTTGTTTCCGGCAACCGCCGCATGCTTGATTTTGAAGAAGGCTATTATTATCCGGCCAAACAAGCCATTGACTTTTATCATCATTACAAAGAAGATATTCGGCTGTTCGGGGAGATGGGATTTAAGACCTATCGCATGAGCATCGCCTGGAGCCGGATTTATCCGCAGGGAGATGAAGAACAGCCCAATGAAGAAGGCCTGCGTTTCTATGAGGAAGTTTTCCGCGAATGTCACCGTTATGGCATTGAACCGTTAGTCACAATTACCCACTTTGATTGCCCGATGCATTTGATTAAGGCTTACGGCGGGTGGCGGAATCCCAAGTTGGTGACCTTTTACAAGCGCTTGGTCACCACGTTATTTACGCGGTATAAAGGGTTGGTTCATTACTGGCTGACATTTAACGAGATTAACGTGCTGCTTCACGGTTCGTTTATGGGTGCCGGCATCTGTTTTGAATCCGATGAGGATCGCTTTAAAACGCTCTATACCGCGGCGCATCATGAACTGGTCGCGAGTGCCTGGGCTGTGAAGATCGGACATGAAATTGATCCGGAAAACAAGCTGGGCTGCATGTTGGCGGCAGGCAGTTATTATCCTTATTCCTGTAAGCCGGAAGATGTGTTCGCTGCGCAGCAGGAAAATCATAAAAACTATTTCTTCATTGACGTTCAGAGCCGTGGAGCCTATCCTGCTTACGCTTTAAAAGAATTTGAACGGCATCATTTTGAATTGCCGATGAGTGAGGAAGAGAAGAAACTGCTGAAAGAAAACACGGTCGATTTCATTTCCTTCAGCTACTATTCTTCCCGTGTTGCCAGCAGTGATCCGCAGCTCCAAGGGGAAGGCAATATGATGAAAGGAGTTAAAAACCCCTATCTGGAAGCTTCGCAATGGGGCTGGCAGATCGATCCGCTGGGTTTGCGGATCACCATGAACGAGTTATATGACCGCTATCAGAAACCGCTGTTCATTGTGGAAAACGGATTGGGAGCTGTGGATGTTCCGGATGAAAACGGTGAGATTCAGGATGACTATCGGATTGAATATCTGCGCGCGCATATTCAGGCGATGAAGGAAGCGGTCGAGCAGGATGGGATTGACTTATTGGGCTATACGACCTGGGGTCCGATTGATCTGGTATCTGCCGGAACGGGTGAGATGTCGAAACGTTATGGATTTATTTATGTTGACCGTGATGATTTTGGTCAGGGAACCTTACAGCGGTTCAAAAAGAAATCTTTTGCCTGGTATAAGAAGGTCATCGCCTCCAACGGCGAAGACTTAGACTGAATTTTCAGATAAAAAAAACCATGCCTTCAAAGGGGAGCATTCAGCTTCACAGCGAAGACATGGTTTTTTCTTTTCTTTATGTTTTATTTCGTTATTAACAATTTCAGTGAAACGACTTTTTGTATTATTCATCTTTTGTATATTAGTTTTTATTAATGCATTTATTCTTCGCTTTTGAAATGCGTTGAAATTTCTTATTAAATTATTATTATTTATCGATAGTTCTTATAAACAGTTTGTGCAACTCTAATTGAAATATGTTGAGGGAACACCTGCGAGTCAAAGGGAAAACCAAAATCCTATCTCAAGATCAATAGTCAAGTTATTGGTGTTGGATGTGCCAAGTCTTAAAAACGATATTTGGGACTGTAGGCAAGTATGGAAGGCACTCAGCTAAGGAGAAGAGGCATTCTTCACTTCCTAACGACTTGTTCAACGATTAAATATTATATAATGCATCATCGTTAATCTCTGTATAAAAATCAGTTGCAAATTTAATTCCTGCTTTAAAATAGAAAAGCCCATTTTCATCGACCAGTTTATTTATGCATTCATCTAGTTTGAACAATAAATTTTCTATTTCCACATTGTCCTTAGTGTGCTTAATTTCGTTCATTATTTCTTCCAGTTCTTCTTTTATTCTACAGATTTGTTTTGTCTGGGATTGGGCTGTATGAAAGGGCCTAAAATTTCCAAGATAAAGTTCTCTTATGAGTTCTTTTTCCATATTATATTTCTTCCTGAGTTCCGAATTCATCTAGTGCCATCTGATGATGAATTTTATAGGCTAACATAAAACCTAGCTCGAATACATATTTTTTTTCTAAGTCTGTAACATTGGATTCTGCCGCTTCATAGTTGCGGAATAAATCTAAAGCTTCTTGATCTGGCATTACTTTTTGTAAATAATCAACAATTTCTTCACTGAGTTTAGACGTTTCCGTTACGGCTTCATTATATTCTGTTGACTTGGGCATAGCCTCGGATGGGCGTAGGTCTCCATAATAAAGAAGATCAAATATATTTTTCATACACTTTCCATTTTCGTTTCCAGTTTTTTTATTGCTTTCTGTGATCTGTGCAAATAATTCTTTTATTTCCATTGCATTATCCCTCCTAATATATAAGCTTTTTTGTTATTCACATAGAATGATCATGTTATTTATAATTTTAAAGTCCGAGATAAAGGCTCGCTCGATATTGCAAGCTAGTTTAAACAGGTTATATTCATAACAGAAAAACGCGATTTTTAAAAAGTCTGTTTGTGTAAAGAAATTGCTTAGAGTCCAAGGGAGAACATGTTGGAAAGCGGGACTGATGACGGATGACTTAAATTTTATCAGAGATTGCTTAACTTCATGATTAAATAAGAAAGTAAATGAATGCCCGGGGAGTTATGATTTAGGACATCATCGGGGTTATGATTGTTTATTTTGATTCCCCCCCAGTCAAAATTTCTCATTGGACAGTAATCTTGATTATCCATAGACTGCTATAACTAAATTCAAAAATGATCGAATGAAGATTAATACATTGTTGAAAAATCATTGCCCGATTCAACAGAAAGAATACTGATTAGCTGTTAATATAATTTTCTGCAAAGTGTAAGGCTTTTTTATACTGGCGAGTTCTTTTATAAAAACTAATTAGCTGCGTATAAAGAAAGGCCTTTGCTTCGTAATCCCCTTCCACACTAATATAGTTTTCCATCTGAAGCAGGTGATCTTCAATAACTTTGTTGTTCCCTTTAGAATTCAATAATTTGACAAAGGTCAGGCAATCCCATATATACTTATCATTAACCTGTTGTTTAGATACATCTTTTAAGAATTCATCTAATTCTTGATTTCTTTTAAGATGATATAAACTCCATGCTTTGTTAAAATAATATTCTGATGGGTTATTGTTCAGTTCTGTAACATGCTCTAAATATTTTAATGCTTTTCTATAATCTTTGGAACAAATCGCATTCCAACTAGCGTTGCAATATATGATGTTTTTTTCAAGACTAGAAACAGCTAATATCTTTGTCATTTTGATAACTTCTTGAAACTTTTTATCCGCTTCTTTATAATTTTTCTCATACGTCTGGATCGAGGCCATAGCGGATAATACTTGAAATATCCTGCGAATATTTCCGGTATTTTCAAATAGAGTTAATGCTTGCTTATTGCAGAAATAACTCTGGCTTAAGTTATTTAATCGTGTTTCAATTTGTCCTAGCTGATAATATATCATTGGAATTATTGTTTCTTGCGATCCTTTTTGTAACAAATCATATAACATAATTTTGGATTTAGTGAGTTGATTTTCATTTTTATAATAAACCGCAACATAATAAATATAGAAGTTTTGCTGTTCTGCCGTCATTCTATCTTGGACACAATCTAAAAAATTTATAATTTTTTTGCATTCGTCGCTTTTATAACTTGTGGAATTATAGGCTAATTTCGCAATTAAATAATCGAGGATTAAGATAGAACTAACCAATTTTTCCTCATCGTGGATCATCTTCTCATATAGTTTATTCCTATGTTCTATGTCGTAATCATAAATAGATTGGTGCAACATTTTGATTTCTTTGATTTTCTTGTTCAGCCATTTTTCGTCATTATTAAACTCGATCTGCAATATATCGTATATTGCAGATAAAACTAAGGGATCGGCATGAACATGTCCATTTTCTATATGACTAAAATAGGGTGCAGATATATTGGCTTTTTTGGCTACATACAAAGACTTTAAATCAAGGTCATTCCTTTTGTTTCTAATGATCAAGCCGATAAGTTCTTTATTATTCATATATTACCTCTTTTGAAATTTGTTCTTACATCCTTAGCTTAAAACTATTCTCTGGCACCTATTTTGTGCAACTATAAGTCATTGTTAATTAGAGAATACGTTAATATAATCAAATCATACAAGCGCTTGTTAAAAAGGAGGTACAGATGAGAAAAACATTTTTGATTGTTTTAACCGCAATTTTCTTAACAGGGACTCCGTTAAATCCTGTTATGATGTACGGTCATACAGTCTACATGCCTAACTAATAAAAAATTAAAGAGGCCTCTTTCTGTAAATTTCAATCAAGCTAGAACCTAGAGCTTTAAGTATAGTATTTAATTCATTAATTCCTGGATCGACTTCGCCCTTTATGATGCTTCTTAGCTTTTCTTGAGAGTAACCCGTTTTGATCTCTAATTTTGCATAAGACATTTTTCTTTGATTAAACAAATTTTCCAATTTTATTTTTAATTCTTCCTCCTCAAGATGGGAATCTATTTGTTTATCATTCATTGCTTGCATAATAAGCTCCTCACTTTTATTCTAGTATATTCGTTCGAATGAAGTAAGTCAATTTTTAGAAATGCTAGTCTATTTATATTTTCCGAGGATTATATAATGCCTTTAAAGGATAAGTAGGGAAATGTGATATGAAAATAAATGACGCCGTTAGATATAGAATAAAAGAAATTTGTGAGGAGTTTAATATATCGCTGCACGCTCTTGCTCAAAATGCAGGTGTTCCAGACCCTACGATTAGGCAGTTTATGCAGGGGATTCATGATGATATAAAGATTAAAATCTTATTTAAAATATGCAAAGGCATGAACATGTCTATGATTGAATTTTTTGATTCGAAAATTTTTGATGATGTCGATGATGATTAAGATCCATAGAATATAAAAAGCTATAAAAAGAAATATTGAGATGGAATTTCCAGATTAAAAAAACCATGCCTTTAGCTATACAGCGAAGACATGGTTTCTTTCTTTTCTTTATTCACCATTGAATGATCTGCAAGCAAGTCATTCTGACAATTTAATTAAGGAAACGGTTGAGAAAGGCGGTAACAGAATTCCAGTACAATTCAGGATCGACATCCGCGCTGGCTGCATGGGCAGCACCTTCAATGACTAATAATTCTTTTTCAGTTGGACAAGCTTCAAATACCTGGTAAACCATGTCTGTCGGCACATAGGTATCGTTGCTTCCGTGGATAAACATCATTGGAACGGATGCTTTTTTCAGCTGCTCAAGAGCGGAGGCCTCCTTGAAATGATAACCCGCGCGAATTCCGGTCATGATATCGGCAGTGGCTAAAAACGGAAATTCCGGAAGGCCGAAGCGATAGTCTAACTGATTTTTAAACATATCGTAGACAGAGGTGTAGCCGCAGTCTTCAATCACAGCTTTGACGTTATCCGGTAGTTGTTCACCAGCCGTCATCATGACGGTTGCACCGCCCATGGAAACTCCATATAAGATGATTTCAGCCTGAGAATCCTGATTCACGATCTGTTGGATCCAAAGCAGCAGATCCTTGCGGTCGAGCCAGCCCATGCCGATATATGAACCGCCGCTTTCACCATGCGCACGATTGTCCGGCGTGATCACAGTATAGCCCAGTTCGGAAAAGTGCCGGGCTTCAGTCTGCATCGCTTCTTTGTTGGATGTGTAGCCATGAATAACCAGGGCATAACGATGAGCGGACGGATCCGCGGTATACTGCAGGGCACGCAGAGTCAGTCCGTCTTCACTGACAATCTCCGTTTTTTCAATACTGACAGTTTCCAGCCAAGCATCAGTCAAGGCCTGTTCCTGAGCTTTGTTGGCTTCTTCGTTTCACTATTATAGACAAGAGCACAAAAAGGATAGGTACGGTGGGGATTAACCCGTCAGATTTTCCATTCAATTTCTACCTTTTCATTTGTTGCCCGGATGACCGTTATCAGTGCGTCCACCACCTGCCTCTTGTCCTCAAAGCTGACATTCTCCCAGTCATCCAGATACCCGGAAATGCTTTCCATCTTCTCCATCGGCACAGCGTCCGCAGAGAGTTTTGCAATCTCATTGGCAATGGACTGCCGCCTTGCGTCCAGCTCCTCAATTTTGCTGTTGGCATAGGAGAGCAAAACAGGGCTTGCGCCCGTCAGCGTGTCAAGCAGCTTTTCAATCTCGCTTTCTACCTGTGCCAGTTCCAGCCGCTTTGCAGTCAGTTTCGGGGAGATTTTTGCAGCCTTGTTCCGACCTGTCAGCGTCTTAAAATCTTTCAGCTTTTTAACCATCGCCCCATAGACTACCGCTTCCAGTTCGTGCAGCTTCACGCACCCGCAGCCGGGACACGCCTTGCTGTCCGCATGGACGGTGCAGCGCAGGTAAAGAATACCGTTGGAGTGCGCCGACATGAGCGCATAGCCGCATTTCCCGCATTTGATTTTTCCCGCCATCCATGTGTTCCGGGCTTTCCTTGCGGGCTGGTAAGTGTGGCTGGCAAGCAGCTTCTTCCGGCATTTCAGCCACAGCTCCGATGGGATAAACCCCTCATGTGGAGCCAGTACCAGCGTCTGTCCTTGCAGGTGCTTGTGCTTGTCCTCTGTATTCCCCTTGCCCTGATAGTAATAGCAGCCGTTTGTCCCGGCAAAGTCGGCGGCATCATTGTAAATATCCGTTCCCTGGCTTTTGTAAAACTCGTATATGTCGAGGTCAGCCATGACATAAATCGGGTTGCGGAGAATAACGCTCAAAGTAGCCCTTGACAGCGGCCTGCCATGATAAGTACGCATACCGTCCACCGTCAGCTTCTTTGTAATGTCATGCAGCGATACCTGCGGGTCAGCGTACATCTCATACATCTGCCGGACAAAGGCCGCTTCGGTTGGCTCTATTACCAGCTTCTTTGTGCGCACCCCGTCCATCACATAAGGCTCTGTCCGAAATCCGTAGGGCGTTTTGCCGCCCATTTTGAAGCCCCGCTGACAGCGGGAGTACCATGCGTCCTGCACCCGCTTCTGTATCGTTTCCCGTTCAAGCTGGGCGAACACGATACAGATATTCAGCATCGCCCGCCCCATCGGGGTGGAGGTATCAAACTTTTCCGTAGAGGACACAAACTCTACATTGTACTGTTGAAACAGCTCCATCATGTTGGCAAAGTCCAGAATGGAACGGCTGATACGGTCGAGTTTGTAAACCACGACCTTTGCAATCAAGCCCCGCTTGATGTCCCGCACCAGTTCTTGAAACTTCGGACGGTCTGTGTTCTTGCCGCTGTACCCTTTGTCTGTGTATTCCTTGCAGTTACCGCCTTTCAACTCGTATTTGCAAAATTCAATCTGGCTTTCAATGGAAATGCTGTCCTTTTTGTCTACCGATTGTCTTGCATAGATTGCGTCTATTCGATTGTTCATATTGTCGCTCCTTTTCTTAAAAAAGAAACGGAGCTGCTGACACCTTTATTATACCGTCAGCAGCCCCGCAAATCAACGATGGCTTCGGAAAATCTTATGCCCCGGCTTCCTCACTCTGCCGCTTGTCGGCATACTTGCGGAACACCTCATAAAGCTGCTGTTCCAGCTCCCGGCGTTTTGCCGCTTCCTGCTCCGGCGTGAACACCGGGGAGAGATTTTCCAGCGTGATTTCCTTTCCCTGAAAAGTCACGACTTCGGTTTCTTTCTTGTATCTGATATGCTCCATAGTACCTCCGTATTTAGTTTTCAAAGTGCAGTGCTGCTATGCTGCGGCGTGAAATGTTTTCTGTCATCAATCACCGTTCCCTTGTGTGCCGCTGCTGCCGTTTCAGTTCTGCCAGCACCTCCGGCGGGATGCGGTCTACCAGCTGCTGAATGTCGTGCAGCTCGCTTTCCAGCTTTGCCCGTTCCATCGTATCTTTCATCTTGCCTTTTTCGCTGGCTTTGGCTCTGGCTTCCAACTGTTCATTTTCCGCCAAAAGGTCGTTTATCGTGACCTTGTATTTTTTGAGCTGCCCAGAGAAGTTCTCCATCTGCGGAAACCACTTTTTCAGCAGGGAGAGGGCTTCCTCTTTCTTCTTTCCGGCATTCAGCGGGTTAATGCCGTCCAGCGTGGCTTCAATGGCTCTTGCCTGTTTGGAGAGATTGACCGCCTGTTTGAACAGCCGAGTGGGGATATGCTTCCGGCCTGTTTTGCTGGCACTCTCCCCACGCTCCAAAGCCGGGTACTTCTCCACCATGTAGGCGTGAAAATCGTCCTGCCATTTTGTGAGGCTGGCTCTGTTCCCGATTATCTCCTTTGCACACAGGCGGTTGTCCTCTGTCAGCGGGACAAAGACCAAATGCAGGTGGGGCGTTTTCTCGTCCATGTGTACCACCGCCGACACGATATTTTCTTTCCCTACCCGCCCGATTAAGAAATCAGCCGCCCTCTGGAAAAACGCCTGTATCTCCTTTGGGGATTTTTTCTTAAAAAACTCCGGGCTGGCGGTTATCAGCGTATCGACAAAGCGTGTGCTATCCTTGCGGGTGCGGCATCCGGCTTGTTCAATGCGGCTCTGAATGAAATGGTAATAGCGGCTCTCCGGCTTGACGATATGGAAATTGTACTTGCTCCGGCTGGTGTCAATGTCGGGATTGCTGGCGTACTGTTCCTTTTGCCGTTCGTGATGGGCTTCCAGCGGTCTTGCCGGATTGCCCTTGTGTTTTTCAAATCGCAAAATTGCGTGTTGTGCCATGAAACTCCTTTCCCCATTCCATTCCTTTCCGGGACTTTTCCACAGGAAAATCCCGCAGAAAATATCTCGGATAGAAAGGGAATGGATAGAATATAAATCAATCTTTTTATCTCTGTATTTCTATATACCGTCCGGTTTCCGTACTTCAAGAGGATTGATTATCGTACTTGTGGAGTGCGGTTTTCAGTCCTCCGGCGTACCGGAACGGGATTTATTGAAGTCGGTGTTTAGAACCGCTTCGTAGGATTTTGGGTAAATGCGGTTGGGTTTTCCACAGCCCTGCTTCTGAATCTCTACCAGTCCGGCGTATTGCAACTCCCGCAGGGTGTTGACCGCCTTCTGCCGCCCGCAGTGGAGCAGCTCCACTACCTCATTGATGGGATAGTAGAGGTAAATGCGCCCATATTCGTCCGCCCAGCCGTTTTTCCGGGACAGGTCTGTCCGGCGTAGGATAAAGGCATACAATACCTTTGCTTCGTTGGACAGTGGCGTGAATGTGGGGGCTTCAAAAAGAAAATTGGGAAGCCGGGTAAAGCTGACCGCCTTTTCCGGCTGATGGATATAAATGGTGTTTGTCATATCGTGTTTTGTGGACGGTTAGAACCCCGTTTTCTGGGGCAGACGGTAGTTTCTATTGCCTGTCCCTGTTCTGTGCTTGCAAAGCCTTGTAAATCAAGGACTTTTCAGCCCCTAACTGTCCACACAAGACCTCCTTTTCCGTTCACTTTCTGTTTTCTGCCGCCTGTGAACTCTGGCGGCACAGCTGGGACAGTATTTCGCCCGGTTGGACTTTGGGACGAACACTCTGCCGCAGACCGCACAGCGTTTTAGCTCCTTATCCCGGAAAATCTCTGCTTCCAGCGTTCCGATTTGCGGTAAGACCGACCAGCGGAACCACTTGCAGCAGACCGAGAAAGAAATGGCCTGGGGGCAGGTGTGGGTGTCCCCCTCGTCAAGGAGCATACAGTTCCCGTCCTCATAGTTGCAGCACTCCCGGCGGATCAGGGCGTTTGCCTGTTTCCTCTGTGCCGGTGTCATGCGGTAAAGGGAACCGTCCGGCTTGCGCTCTATGGGCGGCAGTCGTTTATATGGGTTCTCTCTCATGTGTTCCCTCCATTTTTGCTTTCCGTTGCCGTTCTCTCCGAAAAGGCTTCCTACCCACTCCTGCGGCGTGTTCCGGTGTTGGCACGCTCCCCGGACTTCGGGACATTTTGTCCCGAAGTGGCTCGTTGCGGTGCTTCCCCTGCCGGGGTATTCCTTTTCGGACGGTCATTCATTTTTCAAGGTGTAGCTCATCGATGAACTACCCTAAGTCTACACCTAAAAGGCCGCCCGCCCCGTATATCCATAAGGTCGGAAATCGGCCCGAAAAACTCTCTATTTCCACGCTCTCGGAATTATGGTAGAATAGAAATAAAACAAGGAGGAACACATGGAGAAAGCGATTGCAGTAGATACCTGTTTAGGTTTTTTGAATGGGCGAGATTGTGTCTATCTGGATCAGATGAAACGAGATGACTTGGATAATTTGACTTTTATAGGGGAAATCAACGGTCGTCTAATCTCCCAGCACAGGAACAAGAAAGAGTGGTTTTCCTATACTCTTACTTTTCAACGGGTGTTAGCCTATTTTGCCTGCGAACTCGACACCTATGAAAATATGGTTGGGACTTGTCATCTAGACGGCAGTTCCTTCGATTTGATTGAGGACAGTTCTTGGTTAAAGTCCTTTCCAGTACGAGAGGACTTTGATAAAAACATCTACCAGCACTATCGGTTGTTTACATACGATGATGTATACAACGTTATTGCGGTTTCGTATAAACTCGAAGTTGATGTATAAACGGCTTTCCCTTTATCAAGTTGATAGTATGGAGGAAATCAAAAACATGAATTTCTTTATGAAAAAGAACTCGCAGACAAATAGTAAGCTAACAAAGCCGGATATTGAAAAACTTTTACAAGAAGCATATCAAGCTAATCCTAAGTGTTACGAAAAGGAAGATGGTACACTTTTGATCGGGCTTGCGCTTACAGAAGATACCGATTCTCTTTTCCCCATCGTGCCGGAGGAGCAGTGGGCAATAGAGGGCAAGACAATTAGCGAATGGATTATTACAATGGTTAGCCTTACAAATCCACAAGGTGGAATGATCGGGCAAATGGAATACCACGAAGCCATAAAACGACTTGAACCATTTATTCTTATGAAAAAAGATAATTGGGCACTTATTAGAGCAATGACCCATGAAGAATTAGACAGTCTATTTGGAAATCTTCCTCGTAAATTATATTGATTACATACAGATTCGGAAATCAGCCCGGAAAACTCTCTATTTCGACGCTCTCGGAATTGTGGTAAAATGGAAGAAACAAAGTGGTGAATCGGAATTTATATGGGGGCAACATGATAGTTGTAAGTACAGATAAAGGCAATCTTTCTTTCCAATCAGTAGACGATGTATTAAAATTCGTACAAACATCAGCACAAGAAAATATTGAACTATGGATTAGCGGGAAGCAGCCATACCCCTGTATATCTGTGTGTATTAGCGGAGAATATGCAGCTATCAATTATTTTCAAAATGATACAGGTGATATGTGGCTGTCTTATAATGAGGAAAATCAAGAAGATGTTACTTTTATGGCTGCTGGAGAAGAATGGGAACCAGATGTCAATGCAGTCATCAGTACAAACAGTGCATTTTCTTGCATTAGTGAATTTTGTGCTACTTATGAACGACCTTGTTGTATTCAGTGGCAAGAGTTATAACTTCCTATTTATCAAGCACACAAGGACGATTTTTTCAGCGTCCCGGAGGACAATCCGCTGGAAGATTTTTTGCAGACCGCCGAGGAAACCGCCAGTCCAGACAGCGACCCGGAGCAAGCAGCTTTGGTGTTTATCTGTAAGCGGCTCAAATTGAATTTGAAAAAGCTGTCCGAGGAAGAAAAGAAGTGGCTGAAAAAGATTGCACAGAAGTCGGACTTGCTGAAAAATCCAACCCCACAGCGAGGGAGGAAATAAAAGAAATGTATTACGGAGGAAATACAGATGAGATTTTGGGGCAAAGACAGAAAACAGGATAACAGAAAAAATATTTGGATTGAGCATCTCAATATTGATACAGGAAATTGGTTTCAAGTGTTTTCAGCTTGCTTAGGTAAAATGATAGCAATACAGACTGCTTGTAGTGAGCAGGTGGTAAAGGGGCAGGACTGGAATGTTGATTTTTCAGAGGGCGTAATACTTTTTGGAAATCAAAAGTATCCGCTTCAATTCATCGGAAGCGAGGCAACATCAAGTAACACATGGCTGTGGGGGTGGGAAAATGTCAATGGATTTTCCGAGAAAATTATTCAGGTAGCCACACACGCAAAAGTAGTGGGGGAACGCTGGAATTTAGAGCCACTAACGACAGCAGAATTTACATTGGACGATACATTCAACGGGCATAACCTGTCTATCGTAACTTGCGGCTTAGTTGATAAGTATTGTTATTACAGAGGTCCACATTCTGGTGGAGCAATTTTTGTTGCATTTTCAGGTGTTCCTGATAGTGTGTTTGCCTCCATCGATGTTCTAAAATTCGTATCTATAACGACGCAATGTATTCAACAATTTCATATTGATCACAAAATTTTTGTGGAGGGATTTCTCTCGTGGAACAATACGCAATATGAATGGAACAATCAAACATTACTCGCTCATTTTCAGCAAGATTTGAAAATTGACTTTGAACAAGTAAATAATTTTTGGCGTATTTGCGCTATGAATACCATTTTATCTGGAAAATAGCAAAGCCAGCCGAGCCAGTCAATGGTCAAGATGAACGGCACATTTTATGTGCCGCCGTTGACAGTCCTGCTCGTCTTTGCTGATGGGCAATCAAGACGGGAAAGCCCTAAAATGGCTTCCCGCCCATTTCAATTTTTACGGGAGTATGTCCACAAGTTCGGGACATTTTGTCCCGAAGTCCGGCGTGGGACAAGGGACGGGGGCTTTCATATACGCCCTGTCTGCTGATGAAACCAGCCTTGCGCTTGCGGCTCCACGCCACGCAATCACAGCCCTGTTTTCCTGCCGCTTCAAATGCCCTTGCCCTCCCCGGAGGCAACCGCATTTTCGCAGCAACGCCGACAGAGCGTATAACACACTACACTTTGCAAGCAAAGTCGTGTGCCAAGGGGTAAGCCCCTTTGGAAACCCCAGACAACAAAATAGGCTGAATATCCCGCACTTCCCCGGTGCTTGATATTCAGCCTTTATTTGTTGTCAGCAGCTCCCGTTTCGTGGTCTGCCTTTTGTGTCCTTGTCCATAATGTTTCCATACGTTTCCCCAACCGGAGCTTTGCCGTCATGGGCAGATTCCGGCGCCTGATCTGTCCGATAGAGAGCATAGTCCACTAAATAATTGCCGGCTCCGAAGCTGCCGGCTGTCAGAACAGCGGCTGCCAGAACGAGAACGAATATTAAAATTTTTGTTTTTTTCTTCATGATGATGCATCCTCTTTTCAGGTTGGTTCACAAGGAACCTGAACGAGGAAACAGTATAGCAGAAAATAATTTGTATGTCAAAATAAATTGCGAGTATTCACAGTGAACACAACAGTATTTAAATTAAGGAAAGGCATAACATCCCTTAAGAAAGACAGAAGAAATCAAAAAACGACACATTGATATCCAAATGATTCCTCTGTCCGGACGGATCTCTGTTGGCTTATCCGATGGAGGAGAGTAAAGACGGATAAAAACAAAAAAAGCTGCCCGCTCACTGCGTTCAGCTGAAGAATCAATATGGTGCGGTAGGTGGGACTTGAACCCACATGGTTTTACCCACACGCCCCTGAAACGTGCGCGTCTGCCGATTTCGCCACTACCGCATGTATATTAAACAGCCGATTTGCCGACTGCTTTTATATATTACACTAAAACGATTTGTTATGCAAGTGTTTTTTTTAATTTTAATCCTGATTTCCCTGCAAAAGCACAAACGATCCGCAATCATCGGAGCTTCTTTTCTCTATAAGAGATTCATGCGGACGCCCTGGCAGCCAAATGGAAGAAAAGATCAAAAACAGAAATAAATATTCGCTGTTGTGAATATTTGCACTTGACCCGACAGTGGCTGTCGGGTCTTTAATGAAACTAGAAAGCGAGGAAAAAGCAATGAAGAACGGAGTAAAGAAAATCTTAACCCTGATGATGGCTTTGTGTTTAACGGCCTGTTCATCACCTGCAGCTTCGTCAGAAAAAGCGTTTACGGCGGGAACGTACAGCGCTTCAGCCAAGGGCAACAATGGGGATGTTACCGTCGAGGTAACGGTGGATGCCCAGACAATCACAGCAGTCACAGTCAAAGAACATGCGGAAACGGAGGGGATTGCGGATGCGGCGCTGACGGCTATTCCGGAAGCCATTGTTATCCAGCAATCCTTAAATATTGATACCATTTCCGGCGCCACCAATACTTCCAAGGCAATTCTGGAAGCCGCTGCCGCCTGTTTAAAACAAGCGGGAGGCGATGTGGAAGCCTTGCAGACAAAGCCGAAGGCAACGGCAGAGGCACGGGATGAAATTCAGTTAAATGCGGATGTTGTTGTCGTCGGCGGAGGCGGAGCCGGGTTATCCGCTGCCTTAAGCGCCGCGGAAAACAAGGCTTCGGTCATTGTTGTCGAGAAGGCCGGCAATCTGGGAGGCACGACGATTACCTCCGGCGCTTTTTACAGCACCGGCGATCCGGAACTGGCAAAGCGTTCAAAAATGAATGATACGATGCGGGATCAAGTAGTCAGGTTGCTGGCAATGGAACCCAATTGCGAACAGATGAAAAACTGGCAGGACCAGGTAAAAGAACAGTACCAGCAATATCTGAACAGCGGCAGCGAAGCGATGTTTGACAGCGAAGAATATTACATGCTCTGTGTCTATGTGGACGGCGGAATGACCGGCGATCCGGATTTGATTGAGTGGACGTGCGCGAATGCTGACGAAGGCTATGCCTGGCTTGAGGAACATGGTTATCATTGGAGCGATAAGGTAGTCATCGGTAAGAATGGCGATAATGCCGTCATTGAACCGGATATCGAACGCTGCCGCCGTCTGGTTGCGGACAGCGAATACGGCCGTCCGGCAACACAGATGATTGACATTCTGTCCCAGCAGGCTCAGGCCGTCGGATCGGATACCTCAATCTATACCAATGTCGCCGCAACGGAACTCATCCTGGATGAAGGCCGAGTTGTTGGAATTAAAGCGCTGGGAAGCGATGGTACGCCTTATACGATTACGGCCAACAACGGCGTTGTTTTAGCCAGCGGAGGATTTGCATCCGGCGTTGAACTGCGGGAAGAATACAATACGATTTATCCGTATTTGGGCGAACAGGTGCATTCCACGAATGTAGCAACGGATACCGGCGATGGTCTTGTTATGGCCAAGGCTGCCGGGGCTCAGCTGATCGACATGGAAAAAATTCAGGTCAATAAGATCACGCATTATGACTTAGGCGGAACGGACTGCATCGCCGCTGCGTTCTCCAATCTTTTGATCAACGAACAGGGACAGCGTTTTACCAACGAATACGGCAGTGAAACAGAGGTATCCAAAGCCATTCTCAGTCAGAGCCATTACAAGGCTTTTCTGTTGGCGGATGCTCATAACAGCAATATCACCGAAGGCAAAACCAGCGGCGGCCGGGATTTGGAAGAAGCCGTTGCGCAGGGATATGTCTTTAAAGCCGATACAATTGAAGCGCTAGCGCAGCAGCTGCAGATCGATCCGGCAGTTCTCACCCAGACGATTGAGCAGTTTAATGCAGCTATTGATCAGAAGCAGGATCCGGAATTCGGCCGGACGATCCTGAACGAAGAGGACAAGCTGCTTACCGCCCCATTCTATGCAACGCCGGTCATTCCAAGTGTACATCATACGATGGGCGGCTTGAAGATCAATGCCAAAGCTCAGGTTCTTAACCAGCAGGATGAACCGATTTCCGGTTTGTTTGCCGCGGGAGAAATTGTCGGCGGACTCAGCGGGAATAACCGCATGAGCGGCGATGCGATTATGGCCAATGTCGTTCAGGGTCGGGTAGCCGGAGCTGAAGCTGCAAATAACGATTAAAACGGGAATTATCATCAGATTCAAAAGCAGAAATAAAGCAAAAAATGAAGGGGAAGGCCAAAAAAGCATAACGGCCTTCTTTTGTATTTTTTCCATGTCTACGGAAACGTAATTCTGCAGTATTTGGCTGGATGCAGCTTCATGGTGCAACTTGAAAAACAAAAAAAGACAATATGACATTTTTTACACAAAATAGTCAATTTCCCCAATTTGTAGGAAACATGAAAAACACGCTTGCATTTTATAGAGAGTGGAGTATAATCTGTTCACATAGTTAAATGTTAAGGTGCTTAACTATTAAAACAAAAGAGGTGATCGACGTGAATGAACAGGAAATCGCTCAGAAGATTCTGCGGCTGGCTTATGTCTTTCGTCAGCGCAGCGAACCCCGCGGCCGGAAGAAACTGACGATGAACCCCCGCGACATGATGATTCTGCATGGCATTATCCATCTCAATCCCGAAGGGATGATCAAGATGAGTCAGATCAAGGATTATTTTCATGTCAGTCCAGCCGCCGTTTCCCAGGGCATCCGCTCCTTTGAGCAGCAGGGCTGGGTGGAACGGGTCATTCTTGACAGCGACCGGCGCAGCGTCTACATTCAGATTACGGAAAAGGGACGTCAGCTGATGCAGCAGCGGGAACAGGAGTTCTGCGAACAGATCGGGGCGTATTTCCGCTATCTGGGCGAAGCCGACAGTCTGGCTTTGGTCCGAATTCTGGAGCGGACGGTCGATTATTGTCAAAACCCTACGAACTGCGGTTCTAAGGAAATGTGAGAAAGGAGTAACCTATGGTCAAATATCTTAAGCCGTTCGCGTTATCCATCGCGGCGGTCATTGTGCTGTTGTTTGCCCAAGCTCAGTGTGAACTGGCGTTGCCGGATTACATGGCCGATATCGTCGATGTCGGAATTCAAAGCAGCGGGATCAGCAGTGCGGTTCCGGAAGTCATCCGGGAAAGCGAAGCGGAAAAGCTGTTTCTGTTTATGAATGAAGAAGACCGGCAGCTGTTTCAGTCCAGCTATACTTTAGTTGAGGCAGGCCAAGCCAGTGCTCAGCAGATCAAGAAAGCCCCGACGGCCGAACAGGAGCCGGTTTATTTCCTGAATTCGCTGGAGGAGGAGCAGCGCAGCCAGCTGAGCGCGGCACTGTCACCAGCGGAAATGATTGTGCTGACAATTCCGAGCCTTAAAGAAACCGAGGCCTTTCAGGAATTGAATCTGCCGGAGGACGTAGATCTGTTTTCCCTGCTTTCGCAGATGCCGCAGGAACAATTCGACGCGGTTATGACGCAGATCAACGCCGGCATTCAGGATGCGGCTGAGAACGCTTCAACGGTAGCGTCGGCTCAATTTGTCAAAATGGAATATCGGGCGATCGGCATCAATACTGATTCCATTCAGCTCAACTATATTTTCAGCAGCGGTCTGCGTATGCTGGGGGTTGCTTTGTTCGGCACGATCTGCGCGATTGTCGTCACCTTCCTGGCGTCGCGGATTGCCGCTGGCGTCTCACGCAACCTGCGCTTAGCGGTTTTCAGCAAGGTTGAGAACTTTTCCTCGGCGGAGTTCAACCAGTTCTCCACCGGCACGCTGATCACCCGGACGACCAACGATGTGCAGCAGATTCAGCAGGTTCTGGTGATGTTTATGCGGATCGTCGTCTACGCGCCGATCATCGGCATCGGAGCGATTATCAAGGTGCTCAATACGAATGCATCGATGACCTGGATTATTGCGTTAGTGGTTGTGATTATCATGGCGATCATGGGCATTGCCTTTGCGGTTGTTCTGCCGAAGTTCTCAATCATCCAGAAGCTGCTCGATAAGATGAACGCGGTTCTGCGTGAGTTCCTGGACGGTCTGCCGGTTATCCGGGCTTTCAATACCCAGGCACATGAAGAAAAGCGCTTCGACAAGGTCAATAACGAGGTCACCAAAACCAATCTCTTTGTCCAGCGGACCTTAGCTTTATTGATGCCAATGATGATGCTGGTGATGAATTGCGTCGGCATTCTGATCGTCTGGGTTGGCGGTCATCAGATTGATATGGGAACGCTGCAGGTTGGCAACATGATGGCGTTCATCCAATACAGCATGCAGATTATCATGGCGTTTTTGATGATTACGATGGTTTCTGTCATGCTGCCGCGGGCAGCGGTTTCGATCAAGCGCGTCATGGAAGTGCTCAACTGTGAGCTTTCCATCACCGATCCGAAACAGCCGAAGGCTTTCGATCCTGCTCAGCATGGTTATGTGGAATTTAAGGATGTTGCCTTCCGCTATCCGGGCGCTGAAGAAAATGTCGTAGAAAACATTTCCTTCTTAGCTCGTCCGGGACAGACGACAGCTTTTATCGGCTCGACCGGTTCCGGCAAATCGACGATTGTGAATCTGGTCCCGCGTTTCTTTGATGTCACAGCCGGCTCGATTGAGGTTGACGGGGTAGATATCCGGGAAGTCAGTCAGCAGGAACTTCGGCATAAAATTGGTTATGTTCCGCAGAAGGGCATGCTGTTTTCCGGAACGATTGAATCCAATCTGCGCTATGCCGATGAAAATGCCGACTGGACGCAGCTGAAGAACGCGGCGGAAATTGCTCAGGCCAGTGAATTTATTGATTCCAAGCCGGAAGGTTATGATTCCCCGATCGCTCAGGGCGGCACCAATGTGTCCGGCGGTCAGAAGCAGCGGCTGTCAATTGCCCGTGCGTTAGTCCGCAATCCGGAAATCTATATCTTTGACGATTCGTTCTCGGCGCTGGACTTCAAGACCGATGCCGCGCTGCGAAAGGCTTTGAATGAATTGTGTGAGAAGACCGGCAGTACTGTGCTGTTGGTCGCTCAGCGGATTTCATCGATCATGCATGCGGATCAGATCGTGGTCATGGATAAAGGCCATATCGCCGGCATCGGCACGCATGATGAGCTGATGAAAACCTGCGAAGTCTATCAGGAAATTGCGTATTCGCAGCTGTCAAAGGAGGAATTGGGTCATGACGAACACTAAACATAATCCGAAACCGACGATGCGCCGCGGTCCGATGGGCGGGGGTCATGGAATGCGCGGCACAGGCGAAAAAGCCAAAGATTTCAATGGGACAATGAAACAGCTTCTGCGCTATATCAAGCCTTATTCGCTGTCGATGTTCTTTGGCATTTTGTTTGCGGCGGTGGCCACGGTGATGACCGTTGTCGGACCGAAGATACTCGGCAAAGCGACGACGGAGCTGGCCGTTGGACTGCATGCCAAAGCGGTTGGTACAGGGGGAATCAACTTCGGCCGGATCGCTGAAATTCTGATTTTCTTACTGTGTCTGTACGGCTTATCCGCCTTGTTTAATTATTTCCAGCACTGGCTGATGGCCGGCGTCGCGCAGAAGGCTTCCTATGATCTGCGCAAAGCGCTGGCGGAAAAGATTGACCGGCTGCCGTTTAAATACTTCGACGGGCATTCCCATGGTGATCTTCTGTCTAGGGCGACCAACGACGTCGATACGGTATCGCAAACGTTGAATCAATCATTGGCTAATATCATTACCGCTATGGTTCAGCTCATCGGCTTTACGATCATCATGTTGTCGATCAGCTGGGAAATGACCTTAATGGCCTTCTGTGTCCTGCCGCTTTCGGCAATTCTGGTTCTGCAGATCGTCAAGCGTTCGCAGCGTTTCTTCGCTCGTCAGCAGGCGGCTTTGGGCGCGGTAAACGGACATATTGAAGAAATGTATTCCGGGCATATCGTCATGAAAGCCTTCAATGGCGAGGCCCGTTCAATTCAAGAATTCAGTGAGCACAACCAGAAGCTGTATGATTCAGCCTGGAAATCTCAGTTTCTAAGCGGCATGATGCAGCCGCTGACCACCTTGATCGGCAATATCGGGTATGTCGGTGTTTGTATCTTAGGCGGCTGGCTGACGATTAAGGGCGCTATTGAAATCGGTGATATTCAGGCGTTCATCCAGTATGTCCGCAACTTTAACCAGCCGATCAATCAGCTGTCGCAGGCAGTAAATGTGCTGCAGTCCACAGCCGCGGCGGCGGAACGTGTCTTTGAATTCTTAAATGAAGAAGAAGAAATAGCAGAAACCGAAAATCCGGTTCCGGTTCGCGACCGGCATGGAAAATCCCTGATTCAGGGACAGGTTACTTTTGAAAACGTCCATTTCGGCTACAATCCGGATAAGATCATCATCAATGATTTCTCAATGTTCATCAATGCCGGCAAGCGCGTGGCGATCGTCGGTCCGACAGGCGCCGGCAAGACGACGATTGTTAAGCTGCTGATGCGCTTCTATGAACTGAACAGCGGTACGATCTATGTGGATGGTCAGGATATCCGCAATTACCGGCGGTCTGATCTGCGTTCGTTGTTTGGCATGGTGCTTCAGGATGCCTGGCTGTTTAACGGAACGGTGATGGAGAACCTTCGTTACGGACGGCTGGATGCGACGGATCAGGAAGTCATCGCGGCGGCGAAGGCAGCACATGTCGATCACTTCATCCGGACGCTGGATCACGGCTATCAGACGATGATCGACGGCGATTCCGGCAATATTTCTCAGGGTCAGAAGCAGCTGTTGACAATCGCGCGGGCCTTCCTGGCGGATCCGAAGATTCTGATTCTTGACGAAGCGACTTCCTCTGTAGACACCCGGACCGAAGTTCTGATTCAGAAAGGGATGGAAACCTTGATGAAAGGCCGGACAAGCTTCATCATTGCTCACCGTCTGTCAACGATTCGGGATGCCGATCTGATTCTGGTTATGAAAGAAGGCGACATCGTCGAAGCCGGAACACATGATTCTCTGATGGCGGACAATGGATTCTACGCTTCCCTGTATAATTCACAGTTTGAAGATTGTGAATAATCATCACTCAGTTTCATTATAGACTTGGTCTGACGGCCAGGTCTTTTCTTATTGCGGAACAAACGCTTGACATCAATAATTCAAATGAATATCATGAAGCTGGATAAGGCTGAAGCCAGCCCAGCAAGGAGGGGGAAAGATGATTTATATTACAGGCGATACGCATGGCCGGTTTGAGCGGGTTGAGCAGTTTTGTAAAAGTCAGAAGACAAAACCTCAGGATATTTTGATCATTCTCGGCGACGCTGGAATAAACTTCAGCGGAGGACTGCGGGATCAGGAAAAGAAACGGTTTCTCAGTTCCCTTCCGATCACGCTTTTCTGCATCCATGGCAACCATGAGAAACGGCCTCAGACCATCGCGGGCTATCAACTTCAAGAATGGCACGGCGGTCAGGTTTACGTGGAAGCGGAGTATCCTCATCTCTGTTTTGCCAAAGATGGCGAGCTCTTTGATCTGGATGGAAAACGAACGATAGTCATCGGCGGGGCCTACAGTGTGGATAAGTGGACTCGGTTAATGTATGGATTCGGCTGGTGGCCGGACGAACAGCCAACCGATGCGATAAAGCAGGATGTCCAGCGGCAATTAGAACAACAAAATTGGAATGTCGATGTCGTCCTGAGTCATACTGTACCGTTAAAATATGAGCCTACAGAAGTGTTTTTAGAAGGTGTCGATCAAAGTCAGGTCGATAAATCAACGGAACAGTGGCTCAATCAGATTGAAAACCAACTCACTTATAGAAAATGGTATGCCGGACATTATCATACCGAAAAAGAAATGGATCAATTAGAAATCATGTTCGAAAACATTAAAGAATTCAGTTTATGATTCCATTCTGCCAACCCGCAAATTTAGTTCTGCGGGTTTTCTATGAATACAAAGTGAAAGATGCAGAATTAAAAATTTCAAAAAACGAATGAGAGTCTTACATTTCCATGACTTTGCGCCGGCGCAGCATCCAACCGAAAAAATACCGTGTATAATAAAATTAGGAAAGAACTCTGAACCTATTCTGCAAAGACTGATGAACGAAATGATCCTCGAAAGCAGAAATCATAAAATAGAATCATAGAACTTTAGGATCTCTGCTGAAAGGAATCATTCAGCATTTTTTCGGTATTTTCGAATGGGAGAGTCCTGTTGGTCAGTACCGGATGGATCACATAACAGAGGGTTTCCGAATAACTTGAATGCAAAGGAGGGATATCATGAAGAAGAAAAGAGGGCATTCGATTTTGATCGCAGGATTGTCGCTGGGCATGTTCTTCGCGCTGCAGCCTGTTGCCGCTCAAACGCCGTCAACAGAACAGAAGGATCAGGCTTCAATTCATTTTGCGGATCCGGAGCCCCTGAATTGGAATACGAATCTCGATCTTTCAAAGAAACGAACATCTCAAACTCACGGCGAGGTGACGATTGATTCCTTTGATCCTTTGCCGTCTGCCATCGCAAAACAAAGTGTGGCTGTCGGCACGCCGGAGAATAAGCTGAATCTGCCGAAGACTCTGACCGGTATCGATTCACAAGGGAACACGGCAGCGGAAATTAAGGTAACGTGGAAAAACAAAGGGGATGCGTATGATCCTTCCAAGGTTCAGGATTATACGTTCATTGCCGAATTAAGCGCGGGATATCTTCCTGGCAAAACGGCCAGTCTGCCGGAAATCACTGTGACAGTGACCAGTTTTCAGCCAACGACACTGCCGGAAAACTATGTGCGGCTGACGATGAAGGCCGGCGAGCTGGAAGAGAGAATTCAAAAAGGCCAGGTAAAACCGGAGAAGCTTGAAGCGTTGTTCATTGAAGGCACCATGAATGATAACGATATTAAGTATCTTCGTGCAAATCTGACGAATTTGAAGACGCTGGACTTGAAAGAGACATCTCTGAGCAAGCTTCCAGCCCAGGCGTTTCAGGGGATGACGAAGCTGGAAACCGTTGTTTTGCCAGATACGTTAACGAAGATTGAGGCCCAAGCTTTTGCCGGATGCACCCAATTAAAATCCTTGAATTTGTCCAAGGTTACGTCCATCGGCGAGAGTGCTTTTGCGGACTGTGCCGCTTTAGGGGCTGTGGATCTTTCCCAGGTACAAGCGCTGGGAAAGAAAGCTTTTTCCGGCTGTACACAGCTGACGTTGGCGGCCAATACGCAATTCAACGAAGCGCTGAAGCAGATCAGTGAATCCGCTTTTGAAGGCTGTAAAAATCTATCAGAAATCAACCTGTCTCAGGTTACGGAGATCGGTGCCAGTGCGTTTAAGAACTGCGAAAAGCTGACATTAAAAGCCGGAACCGGATTGAATGAAAATTATACAACAATTAATGCTTCGACCTTCTATGGCTGCAGCAGTCTGACTACTGTAGATTTATCGCATGTTACCTCCATTGGAGCCAGCGCTTTCGATCAATGCAGCAAGCTTGGCGAAGTCGATTTATCCCAAGTCATGACCCTGGGGGATTCCGCTTTTGAAGGCTGCGGTTCATTGAAACTGAAAGCGCAGACGAACTTGAATCCAGATTTAAGTGCAATCGGCAAGCGGTCCTTCGCTCAATGCTCATCATTGAGTCAGATTGATTTGTCCAAGGTCCAAACGATCGGTGAGGGAGCTTTTGTGGGCTGCACGTCGATCAGCGAAGTCAATTTGCTTAAGCTGACAGAACTGGGCGCGAAAGCCTTGAAAGACTGCACGGGACTCAAAGTTCTGGCCCTGCCGCAGAACAAACCGAATTGGAGTGCAGATTCCTTTGAAAATGTTCCGTCGGTTCTGTTGATGTTTGAAAACGGCAAAGCATATTCAGATTTGTCCGGTCTGCCAAACGGTTCGGCAGCTCCGGTCATTGAAGGCAAGGATATTCAGGCTGGTGAAACGCTGGAGCTGACAGTTAAGCTTCCAGTCAGCATCAATGTGACGTATCAATGGAGTTTTAACGGGACCGCGATGGCCTCGCAAACCAATTCAACACTAAAAATTGATCAGGCTCAGGTCAGCCATGGCGGAACCTATCAATGTGATGTCACTTGGGGAACCTGGGTTCAGCGGGCGGAAAAGACAATCAAGGTAACTCCGAAACCAACCCCATCTCCATCTCCAACTCCAACCCCGACGCCAACGCCAACGCCAACGCCAACCCCTCAGCCGGTACATGAACATGATTACGGGCCGATGCAGTCCGATCCGACGTGGCATTACCGCGAATGTGTGGACGGCGACGGGGCGAAGGCCGAAATCGCGGAGCATACGCCGAGTGACTGGATTATTATTGAAAAGGCGACGGCGACCAAGGCTGGAAGTAAAAAGAAAGTCTGCACCGTCTGCGGAAGACAGCTGGAATGGCAGGCCATCCCGGCAACGGGTCCGGAATACACATTCAAAACGCTGAAATCCAAGGAAGCTCAGCTTGAGATCCGCGGTGATTTTTCCACCAATGCCAGTCTGGCGACAACCGCTGATTTACCGCATAAAGAAGGAACCTGCGATGCCTGCGACGCGATCCGTGAACAACAAAAAGCTGCCGGCTGGCTCACAGGTCATCGTCTGCAGCTTAAAGCCGGAAAGTACAAAGGTGATCTGACCGTCGAAATCACAACGGATAAAAAAGACGGAACCGAAGTGGAACTGTGGATCTGCCAGGATAAAACGTTGGTGAAGGAAACGAAGAAGGTCAAGTCAGGAACAGTTTCGATCACTTTGAAAACCTGGCCGGATTATATTGGACTTTCGGAAGTGCCGGTGAAGATCAGTGGTCTGCCGGGTTCGCTGTCATTAACGGTTGGTGAACAAACTACGTTAAAACCTGTCCCATCGGGCGGAACCTGGGAATATGATCACTCCATTCTGGAAGTAACACAGAACGAAGACAGCTTCACGGTAAAAGCTCTGCAGGTGGGAGAAACAACATGCACGTATTCGGCAGAAGGCGATCAGTACAGTCTAAGCGTTGCGGTTAAGGAAAAAGCTGCGGACCCGGCACCGGAAACGAAAAAAACCGGAAGCATCGTTCCGTTTGCGATTGGAATTCTGGTCTTTGCGGCCGCCGTTCTGATCGTCGGAGCTGTGTTCCTGAAGCGTCAGATTGACAAATCGCAAGGCTGATCTGAAAGCAGCTTCAAAGATTTCCATTTTAATTCTAATCAGCGTAACCCTACAACGGCTGCGCTGATTTTTCGTTTATTGGGAAAGGATCGACCCCAAGCTCAAAAAAGCTATTTCCGACGTATAAATTAAGCTTCAATTTTAAACAGAATTTTGCTGAGCGGTCAGAAGCTCTGTGTTTATCTTCATGACTTACTATTCAATTTTTAAGCTGTTTTGTTATAATATTGTCGGCTTGGTTATGAGAATCGGGGGAATGGGTTATGGATAATCTGATCATTGCCAACATTGCGCTGGATCTTTTCTGTTTGATCTTATCTTTGATTCCGATTATATACCTAGTGAATGACCAGCGTTATCAATACAAGCTAAATCGTTACTTTTTAGGGATCAGTATTGCCAACGGCACGATGATCATAGGAGATTTGGGTGATTGGTGTATTCGAGATGTTGCAACACAGAATCTGAGCATAATTCTTTCTTTGCTTTCTCTGTTGTTTTATGTCAGTTCTGCCTTTTTACTGTATTTTTTTGCCCAATATCTTGTTGAATATTTAAAGCTGACAGCCAAAGCAAGAAGAAGTTTTTTAACTGTTGCTGCATTGTTGTGCGCAGTCCAGATATTTTTTACGGTACTCAGTCCATGGACAGGCGCTTTTTTCCGCATCACCGAAAATGGATATCAACGAGGCGCGTTGTTTGCGATTTCCCAAGGGGTGCCGTTATTCTGTTATCTTTCTTTTACTTATCTGGTCATTTTGTGCCGAAAAAAACTAACCCGCCGGGAATTATTTTTCTTCCTGCTGTATATTTTTATACCGTTGGTAGCCGGCGTTCTGCAGATGTTTTTTCGGGGAATTGCGGTTCTCAACGTCGGCGTTACGTTGGCGCTGCTGCTTATTTTTGTCAACATTCAGTCTGAGCGGGATCTGCTGATGAAGCAGCAGGAAAAAGAATTAATGGAATCCCGAATTGAAATCATGCTTTCTCAAATTCAGCCGCATTTTCTGTACAATGCCCTAACTACGATTAGTCAGCTCTGCGATGCAGATCCCAAACAAGCGAAAGAAGCCATTCATGATTTTGCCTGTTTCCTGAGAGGGAATATGGATGCGTTAAAAAGTAAGGCGCCGATTCCTTTTGAACAAGAGCTTTATCATGCGGAAAATTATCTGGCACTTGAACAGCAGCGGTTTCAGGATCGTCTACGCATCGTTTATGAGATTACCGCTCGAGATTTTTCCATCCCCTCCCTAACGCTGCAGCCCATTGTGGAAAATGCAGTGCGTCACGGTGTTTTAAAACGAGAGGAAGGCGGACAGATTATCATCCACACAGAGGAAACAGATCAAGCTTTCATTGTTCGTGTTGCCGATGACGGCCCGGGAATATCAAACGACAGCATTACTGGGGATTCGCAGTCGCACATCGGTATTGAAAATGTACGGAGTCGTTTGGCAATTCTCTGCCAAGGAATATTAACCTTGCAAAGTAAGGAAGGCATGGGGGACTATTGTCACGGTTGTCATTCCCAAGGAGGTGCAGAGTGAATGAATTTGATTGCGGTGGATGATGAACCTTTCGTATTAAAAGCTCTGGAAGAAGCCCTGAAAGAAGCTGTACCTCAGGGAACGCTGCATTGTTTTACTGCTCCCAGCAAAGCTTTAGCCTATGTCCGCAGCACCTCGGTTGACGCAGCCTTTCTGGATATTGAGCTGGGCAGCATGAACGGACTTGTTTTGGCAAAAATGATAAAAGATATCTGTCCGGAAGCCCATATCATATTTGTAACCAGTCATGAACAATATGCTTTGGGCGCTATTCAGATGCATGCTACCGGATATTTGATGAAACCTGTTATGGCGGAGGATCTGCGCCGGGAACTGACGTTTATTTACGGCGATGTCTTACCGCGCCGTAAGATAAGGGTGCAGACATTCGGCGGTTTTGATATCTTTGTGGATGAAAATCCGGTTTTATTCAAACGATCCAAATCAAAAGAACTGCTTGCTTATTTGATCGACCGGCGCGGGATCAGCGTGACAGCGGCGGAAGCCTGTGCGGTATTGTGGGGAGATGCTTCCATTGACTCACGCAAGAAAGGGTATTTCCGGATTGTGGTGAAAGGCTTGCGGGAAGCGCTGCAGGCGGCTGGAATTGAAGACATTCTGCTTCGCTCCTGGAACAGCCTTGCGATTATTCCAAATAAGCTGGACTGCGACAGCTATCATTTTCTAGAGGGTGATCCCCAGTTTGTTAACAGCTACCGTCATGATTATTTATGCTGTTATGAATGGGCTGAGTTCAGCTTGGGGCCTGTTTTATACAAAAATGATTGAGAACTTCCAAGGGGAGTTCTTTTTCATTGGAAGCTGTCTTTTGTAACGGGTTTGTAACGGGCATTGTGCTAAGATAAAAAACAAAGGTGGTGAGATCCATGCCGATTTTAATCACGGGCAGACGAAAAGAGTTCCCAGACAAACAAAACATGGGGATGGAACAACTTAATCTAAAGGCTGTACTGACCTCAATCTGCCTTTCCGAACATTTCAGGTATGATGAAACAGGGACTGTGTGTTTGCTTTTTTGTCCTGTAAAAACACATCGGCGGTTATAAAAGAATCGGATGGATCAGAATCATCAAGCGTCACAATCACTCACTGAAAGTGATGCTCAAGAATCTAGGACACCCGTGGGTTCCATTCTCTTTATGAATCGGAAGGAGCTGAAATTTTCAGTTCAATCAGCTTCGTTTCATGAATTAGAAAGCCTGAATTTGCATCTTAACGCCAATTTCTTGAAAAAAACCCGGGACTTCGTTATATTTTAATCAAGTTATAATCAACGTGAGCTTTGGCTATATAAAAAAATCTTTGGCTAACAAGGTTAGTTGTATGTTAGATGAAAACAACGATGTGCCAAATTGCGCTTGAAGGATGATGCTGATCTTTAAAAATTACTGTTTCTGAGATATTCTTTCAAAAAAATCAATCGCGAACGGACGGAATAAGGATTAAACTAATAAAGGTTGATTTCTGATGCAATCGCAGAGGATAGATTGAGTCTCTGTCTAAAATGATTTGAGAAGCAAGTCAGAACAGGGGGCATGTCCTTGCTTGAACAAACTGTCAATTAAAGCTTACTTTTTGCGTTAATTAAAAATTTCAGTTTTATCTTAAGAGCGGCGGAATTCATCCGTCTTTTTTGTTCTGATTCGGCAAGAAATACAATCCATCCAGGCTGTCACAAAAAGTAAGCTTTTCAAGACAGAAGGAAGGGGGAGGCTATGAGGAAGCGAAAATGGGGATTGGCGGTGTTTGCCATTCTGGGAATAAGCATGGCGGCGGTTCAGTTATTGAAACAGAAACCCAAGAATATTGAATCACCTTTACATCGCAAAGGCATGTTTGAATGGAAGGAAGAACGGATTGAGCAGCCTGAAATTGCCGGCGAGATCATTGATCAATTTCAAATCACGGACTGGTATCAGGAACTGGGTCTTCCGATAGAACATAAAAAGACAGCCCAATTCGTAAAACAGCTGCACGGGCAAAATGTGAAAGTCTATGCGTTGGTCGGGGAAACGGACTGGGGTTATGAGTCCGAGGGCCAATCGTTGATTCAATATTTGGAAGAACTGGTTCAGTATAACAAAAAGAGAATGCCGGCAGAACGCTTTGATGGCGTGATGGTTGACGTCGAGCCGTATACTCGTTCACGCTGGAAAAAAGATCCGGAAGAAAATATGAAGCTTTATGTTTCCGGAATGATCGCGGCCTATCGTTTTGCGCAGGAGCATGATTTGATCTTCATTGCGTGTATTCCCCGTCATTATGACGATCAGGGCTTGACGCAGCAGCTGGAAACTTTAATTCGGGATGGCTGCGATGAGGTTGCGGTGATGGATTATGACTGCGGAGCGGAAGCTGAAAAAATCGAAACTGAAGCTCAACTGGCCGCGAAGTATGATAAAGCTCTGCACTGTATTCTGGAATTTCAGGAAGTCGGAAAACATGGCCTGACCGAAGATAAGACATACCGAAATAAAGGCCTTGCAGCTGCAGAAGCGGCTTGGGAAAAAGTGGATCAAGCCTTTCCGGAAATGCGGATTGTTCATGATTATCATTGGTCGATGCCGCTGATGGAAATGATGAAGGAGGACAGCGAATGAATGAAGTGCTCAGACAGGAGCGAAAATTTTTGATATCTTTGAGCCAGCACACGCGTTTCGAGGGTCAGCTGGACGCTCTTCTTCATCAGGATCAGCATAATACTGATCTTCTGCAAGGGGGGTATCGGGTGCGGTCCTTGTATTTTGATACGTTGAATGATCGGGATTTCTACGCCAAGATAGACGGCGTTGAACAACGGCGGAAGCTGCGTCTGCGGATCTATCATCCTGAGGATGAAACGGCCTTTTTGGAAATGAAGCAAAAACAGGGAGCCAACCAGCTGAAGCGCTCCTTGCCGGTGAGCCGCGAGGATGCAGAACAGTTGATTCAGGGAAATTATAAGCCGCTCTTGCATTATCGTGAAGATTTTGCGGCTGAATGCTATGCGATTCTGAATCGTGAGCATTACCGTCCGAAGACGGTGGTTGAATATCGGCGCAAAGCCTATGTGCTGCCGGAAAACAGCATCCGAATTACGTTGGACAGTGATATTCAGGCGAATGAATTCCGCTATGATATTTTTGATCCGCAGTTGGCGCTGGCGCCGGCGCTGGATCCGTGGAAAACGATTCTTGAAGTAAAATATAATCATTTTCTGCTTACGTATGTCCGGGATATTATCCGCAGCTGCAACCAAAGTGAATTGTCAGTCAGCAAATATTGTATGGCGCGCCGAATCGGGCTGCGATATACCGAATTTTATTAAAAGGGGGAATTTTGGATGAGTTCTTATTTATCGAATTTAATGCAGCAAATTGAAGCGCTGAACGCGGGTCAGATTCTGGCTCAGATTTTCATTGCCATGGTATTGGGCTTCGTCATTTATCTTTCGTATTATCTGGCGCATGCCGGTACGGTTTACAGCCGGAAGTTTAATGTCAGTCTGGTTGTTTTAACACTGCTGACAACCATCGTTATGACCGCTATCGGCAATAACGTCGCCTTATCGTTAGGTATGGTCGGCGCGTTGTCCATCGTGCGTTTTCGGACAGCGATTAAAGATTCGCGGGATACAGTTTACATCTTCTGGGCCATTGTTACCGGTCTCTCGTGCGGTGTTGGAGATTACATGACGGCCGGTCTGGGCGCCGCCGGAGTCTTTCTGGTGCTTTTGCTTCTGGGCCGGATTAAAAATGAAAACCGGATGCTGCTGATCGTGCGCGGCGCCCGCAGTACAGAAGAACGGATCATGTCGGTGATTACGCATTATTTTGAAGGCCGGCTGGATTTGCGGGTGAAAAATACGACCCGCGATACGATTGAGCTGATCTACGAAATCCCGCGGAAAACTTATGAAAAAAATTTACAGAAGATGTCGGGGATTGATGAAGAATTATATCAGATTGAACATGTCCAGTATGTGAATATCGTCGCTCAGGACGATGATATCAGCAGCTAATGGAGGCAGATCATGCGTAAACGGACAGCAGCGTGGCTGACTCTGGCAGCCGCGGTTGTAGTCAGTACGGCAGCTCAGCTGACTTTTGGAAAAATCCAGACGCGGGTTCATCAGCACCGGGAAGCAAGTCTGGCTTACGATCCGGAAACAGCACTGGACTGTGTTCAGGAAACGGAAACTTCAAAATATCAATATGACGAGAACGCCGTGGATATTGAAAAGCTGAGTACCCATCTGCCGCTGGTTGTCATTGAAACGGATGAAGAAATACCAGGTGTTCCTTATTATACAGATGATCAGTCCCATCGTCAGATGACGCTGACTTCCGCCGGAGAAGAATTTCTGATCGGCAACATGAAAATCATCAATCAGGATGACAAGCTGAATTCACCGCAGGATACGCCGTCCTTAAAGACCCAGATTCGGATCCGTGTGCGGGGTAATACTTCACGCTGGTTTGACAAGCAATCCTTTGCGATTAAAACGATTCATCATAATGGCGAGAATAAAAAGGTTTCCATCATGGGGATGGAAGCCAATCATGACTGGGCGCTGCACGGTCCTTTTCTTGATAAAACCCTGATGCGGAATTATGTAGCGATGAATTTGGCGGGCGAGCTGATGGACTATGCTCCTGACGTGCGGTTTTGCGAAGTAATTGTCAATCAAGAATATCGCGGTGTGTATGTGATGATGGAAACGGTCAGCTGCGGCAAGGGCCGGATAGAAATTGAAGAACCAAATAAAACCCGGAATGTTACCGGCTATCTTGTCGAACTGGACAATGACACGCAGCCGGACCCGCTGACGCAGATGAACAATTTTACAAAATACACGCAGATACTGCGGAAAGACGCTCTCTTTGATATTCGCTATCCGCGCAAGGAATCGCTGACAGCACCGCTGAAGGATTATATAGAACGGGATCTCAGCCGGTTTGAAAAGGCCCTGTATTCTTTTGATTATGATACGCAGCGCTATGGATTTACGAATTTCATCGATGTCGATGAGTTTGTCGATTACTTTATTTTGATGGAGGTCTTTGTGCAGCATGATACCGGCAATCTGTCGACGTTCTTTTACAAAGACGTCAATGGAAAATTCAAGCCTGTTGTCTGGGATTTCAATAACAGTCTGGGCAATGTTTCCGACAGCTCTGATGATGACTATCGGATCCGGCAATTTGTTTCAGTGCAGGCTCCCTGGTTTACCATGCTGATTAAGGATGAAGGATTCATCAATCAGGTGATTCATCGGTATCGTGAGCTGCGTCAGGGAATTTTGAGCGATACGCAGGTCAGCGACTACATTCAGTCGGTTGTCGATTATCTGGGGCCGGCTGTCGATCGGAATTTTGCCGTCTGGGGATACAGCTTTGATCCGGAAAATCTGGATAAACGCAACAAGCTGTCACCGGAAGAAAAAAATCCCCGTTCCTATGAAGAAGCAGTGCGGCAGTTCCATGATGCTTATCTGGAGCGTCTGGCCTGGCTTGACGAAAATATTGACGTGCTGAAGCAATATTGTCATGAATCCGCTGTTAAAAAGTACAATCATTAAGCCGGAAGGAGGAGGGAACTCATGAAAAAATTTATTATCGTCTGTACGGCTGTCGTGATGTTCGCTGCCGGCTGGCTGTTTTTGGCTTCCCGCATCGGCATGAACTTTCAGTGGGAAAGTCTGCAGAAAACATCGGTGGAAACGTTTACGGCCGTAGACGGCAAAACGATCCTGGTGGATCAGGGGCAGGGGATGGAGCCGTTTGAGATTCGCGGCGTGAATCTCGGTAGCGGTATTCCAGGCCATTTCGCGACGGATTATGCGATTGATAAGGAAACCTATCTGCAGTGGTTTGATCAAATTCAGACCATGGGGGCAAACTGCATCCGTGTTTATACCTTGCTTCAGGATGACTTCTACAATGCGTTTTGGGAATACAACAAAGATCGTGAACAACCTCTATATTTGATTCATGGCCTATGGGTGAATGATTATACGCTGTTTTCCCATCGGGATGCTTATGACCCCGACTTTATGAATACGATGATTCAGGACAGCCGGACGCTGGTAGACATCATTCATGGGAATAAACGCTTTTCCTTAGGCGAAGGTTTGGGCAGCGGTTCCTACAATCACGATATATCGCCTTGGGTTTTAGGTTATATCCTGGGTGTGGAGTGGGAAGATACCACCGTAGCCTATACTGATCATATGCAGGATCACAAAAACCAATATCATGGAAAGTACATGACCACCACGGAAGAGGCTTCGCCGTTTGAGGCGATGCTGGCGCAGGTTGGGGATAAAATTATAGAATATGAAACTCAGACGTATAAATCCCAGCGGCTGATCTCCTTTGCCAACTGGCCGACCACCGATCCGCTGGAATGGGATTCGCTGGTGGAATATTATTTCCGCAAATTTGAGCAGGTGAATGTTGAGCATATCCAGACGACAGAACGATTTCTGTCCGGACAATTTGCATCATACCATGTTTATCCCTATTACCCGGATTATTATGGTTTTATGGATGTCATGGGAATCGAAGTTGAAAACAAGCGGCAGTTTACAAACAGCGAGGGGGTTTTCAATTCGTACAGAGCTTATCTGACCACCTTGAATCAATATCATACGATGCCCGTGGTGATTGCGGAATTCGGCGTGCCGACCTCCCGCGGCCGGGCCCAGAGCGACCGCAATACGAACCGCGCGCAGGGCGGGATGTCGGAAGCGGATCAGGCTGATGCACTTAAGACCTGTTATGAAGATATCATGGCGGCCGAGTGTGCGGGATCGATTGTTTTTACATGGCAGGACGAATGGTTTAAACGGACGTGGAACACGATGGCCTACACCGACCTGAATAAAACTCCCTACTGGAGTGATTATCAGACCAATGAACAATTCTTCGGTCTGCTGACTTTTGATCCGGGCAAGGAAAAAAGTGTTTGTTATGTCGATGGGGATGTTAATGAATGGACGGAAGCGGATCAAGTGCAGCAGACGGCAACCCCGTTTGGACAGCTGTCGCTCAGCTATCGGTATGATGAAAAGTTTTTCTATCTCTATATCAATAAAGAAAATTATAATCCTGAGGTTGACAAGCTCTGGATTCCAATCGATACGACGCCGAAAACAGGCAGTACCCGCTGTGACGGGATTGCCCGGTCGTTTGAGCGGCCGGCGGATTTCGTGTTGATTTTAGACGGAACCGAGAATAGCAGGCTGATCGTGCAGAAACGCTATGAAGCACTGCGGGCGATGTATTCGCATCGGGTTTATTTTGAAGACGCCTATTTGAATGAACCGGCAAAGGACACTTCCGAATTTGTCGATATTCGGCTTATGCTTCAGATTCCGGATGATCCGCATGAGGAGCTGGCCAATACCAAAACGGATATCGCTCAGACGTATGATACCGGACATCTTCGCTATGGCAATGCCAATCCGGACAGTCCGGATTTTGATTCCCTGGCCGACTTTATGATTGACGGGGATCACATTGAAATCCGACTGCCGTGGTCGCTGCTGAACTTTCTGAATCCTTCAGAGATGATGATTCATGATGATTATTATGAACATTATGGAATTGAAGGTTTAAAAATTGATGAGATTTATGCCGGAGTCGGATTGGCCGCTGACGGCACAACGCCGATTCCCATGACCGCGATGCCGCTGCAGGGCTGGGGCCGTTATCCTACTTCACATCCGCGTCTGAAGCAGGGGTATTACGCCCTGCAGGATATCTGGGCGGGAAAGTGAGGCGGTACGGATGATCATTCGAATCGATTATTTGATTTATGTCTATATGACGCTGTGTCTGTGCATGCTGGGCTACAATCTGTTTTATCTGGGAAAAAACAAATGGATGCAGAAAAGGACGGAGAAGCAGATCCAGGATCAGACGCGCCGATTAAAGACTTTTCTGTTATTTCCTGAACGTTCTTCCGCCAAGGCGGATGATGAAATTAAGAAAAAGCTGACGCATACGCACCAGCTGGTCGTGCTGGAAGGCACCCTTGAAGCGCTCAATCAGAATCCGCTGACCAAAAAACAGCTGCAGGAATGGCTGCCGACGCTGAAGCCGGCATTTATAAAACTGATTGATGTTTATATGAAAAAAAGCGTAATGGAACGTTCGTATTTTGCTTATCTTGTCATGCGTTTTGGATTGTGCGGCGAGGGTGCGAATGATCCGCTGTCCACGGCGATGATTCAGCTGACCGCCTTGTCTTCGATCTATTGCCGGGAGAACGCCTTGATGGCTTTGTATGCCCATGGCAGTGTTGATCATATCGTCAAAGCTTATCGTTTAATGGCCCGGCATGAAATTGAACACAGCCGCAAGCTGGTGAGCGACGGACTGTTGGAATTTCATGGAGATCGACAACAGCTTGCCCATGCTTTATGGGAGAACTGGATGGAGTTTACACCGCATTATCAAGTGGCCTTCATTGATTTTATCCGCATGATTTCCGGCAACTTCCGGGAAGTGCTTATGCCGCTTCTGACCCAGCCGGAAACGGATCGGGAAGTCAAGTTTGCCGTGATGCGGTATTTTCGCAAGTACCCTTACGCCCCGGCCGGGGTAATTCTTCGCCAGACCGTCAGCGATTGGGAAAAACAGGATTGGGAATATGCGGCTATCGCCGCCGCTTCTCTGGAGAGCTACCCGGGGAAAGATACGCTGAAAGTTCTGCTGATCGGAGTCCAAAGTGATAACTGGTATGTGCGGGACAATGCTTCCGATTCCTTGCTTCAGCTGGCCGAACCTCAGGTTATTTTGGAAATTATTCATCAGCTGAAGGATTCTTATGGACGCCAGATGCTTCGCTATAAGGCTGTGAGTTCCGGAATTTTACGGGTGCGGGACAATGCGGAAGAATTGGAAGTCGCCGTTGGGAATAAGCCTGACCGGCTGGGAATGAAAGCGCAGGATGAGATTGCGGATTCGTTCATTTTCTCAGATTCATCCGCGGAAGAACTGCCGCCGCTGCAGAAATGGGGGGCTGAGTGATGGTAGAGGCTGTTAAACTTTTTCTGTTCTGCGTCGATGTTTTTTTCGTCGCCTATTTATTTGGTTACAGTACATTTCTGTTTCTGTCCGTGATTGTGGGCTCCGTGGATTTGTATCAGAAACGCCGTGATGATGAGCTGAAAAATAATTTGAAGCGCAAATTCTTTATTCCAATCAGTATTTTAGTGCCTGCGCATAATGAGGAAACAACGATTGTGGATACGGTTTGTACCTTGTTAAGACAGGACTATCCTTTATTTGAAATTATCGTGATCGACGATGGCTCTGAGGATGAAACGGCACAGCGAATGATTGATTATTTTCAAATGCAGAAGATTGAACGGCCGATTCGCCGTCAGCTTCGCTGCAAAGCGGAAAAAGCGATCTATGAAACAAAATCCAACAAGATTCAGCTGACCTTGATCCTGAAAGAGAACGGCGGCAAGGGCGATACGCTGAATATGGGGATTAACGCCTCCCGTTTTCCTTACTTCATCTGCATGGACGCCGATTCTATGCTGCAGAAAGATTCCCTGTTTGAAATTGCCAAACCGGTGCTGGAAAATGATAAGGTTGTGGCTTGCGGCGGTCAGGTCCGCATTTCCAACGGCATTGAAATGGTCGACGGCGAGGTCACAAAGTATTCGCTGCCGAAGCAAATGATTGTCGCCATGCAGGTATTGGAATATGACCGCTCCTTTCTGGCTTCACGGATTTTTATGGATCATTTCAATGGGAATTTGATTATTTCCGGCGCGTTTGGCCTGTTTCAGAAAAAGATGGTGATTCTGGCCGGCGGCTATGATCCTTCAACAATGGGGGAAGATATGGAGCTGGTGGTGAAGCTGCATGTTTTCTGCCGCGCCAACCATCTGGATTACAGCATTCGTTATGCGCCGGATGCCATCTGCTGGTCGCAGGGGCCGGGAAATCTGCTCGATCTGATGAAGCAGCGCCGCCGCTGGCATATCGGTTTGTTTGAAAGTCTTACGCATTACCGCTATGCGATCGGGAAGAAAGAATACGGATTGATGGGAACCATTTCATTCCTGTACTTCTGGCTTTATGAACTGATGTCGCCGTATATTGAAGTATTTGGTCTGTTTACGATTGTATTGTCGTATTTCTTCAATCTGATCAATGTTCCGTTTATGTTTTTATTCTTTGCGGTGTATGCCGGATTTGGCTGTCTTCTGACCGTCATCGCGTTTTTCACGCAGATTCATACCCGGCATATTCGTTTAACTTGGCTTGATGTTTTCCGCACAATTCTGTTAAGTGGTTTTGAGCTGGTCGGACTGCGGTTTATTTTAATGCTTGTACGAATGAATGCTTTAATCGGTTATCGCCGAAAGAAAAATGTTTGGGGCGATCTGCAGCGCTATACCCATAATCGCAAGGAAACTCGGGAAAGAGAGGCATGAGGATGAAGAACACAGATCAACAGGAACGCCGTAAGTTAATTCTGGGCACGCTGCTCAGCCTGATTTTGATTGCGTTTGTTCTGTTCTTTGCGGTAGCCAACAGGCAAAGCTATACGAGTAAAGAACGAAACGGAACGCTGAAAACCATGGCTGAGGAAAGGACGGTCACCTTGGTGGAAAGCGGCCGGACAGTCTGGCGGTATTGGGATGCCGGTGAAACGCCGGCAGGGACTGATCTGCGGCAGTGGACTCTGCCGGATTATGATGATTCAGATTGGAAATCAGGGACAGGGACGTTCGGATCCGAATACGGCAGATTGGAAAAAATGGTCAACCGGAAAGCCCCTCGGAATCTGCTGAATTATTATCTTCCGGACCAGAAGGCAATTCCGGCCTATTATTTCCGCACGGAATTTGATGTCGGCGATCTCGGCAACGTTCAATGTTTAACTGGTAAAATTCATTACGATGACGCAGTTTTGATGTATCTTAACGGTGAGCTAATCTATGCCTCCAACGTTTGTGACGGCGGATATTCGCCGGAGAATCCATATGGATCCGCTGCCCGTGTCAATGAAGTAGAAAGCGATTCGTTTGTCATCAGCAATCTCCATGCCTTAAAACCGGGCCGCAATGTTCTGGCAATCGAGCTGCATCAGCGGGACGATTCCAGTTCAGATATTTATTTTGACCTGGAAACTTTAGAAACTTCCAGTGAATCATCACGGACGCAGCCGCTGGATCTGACCGGTTTGATTCTGGAGCAGGGCAGTGAATCCGGGCAGGTAATCGTCAACTGGCTGACGGATAAAAAAGGAACCTATGAATTAATCTGGGCTTCGGGTGATGATAAGCGTGCTTTGCTTTCCCCATTAGGACGAAAATTAATGGGGGGACAGAAGACGGGAATTGGCGGGACATTTAGTTATCATGGACAGCTAAGTGATCTGCCAGAGGGTCAGTCATTTGTCTATCAGATTGTTGATTTGCAGCATGATCTGCGCTCGGAAGCTGTTTCCTTTTCAATTCAGCCTGAACAGCCGCTGACTTTCGGATTTGTCGGTGATGTCCAGATTCGGACGGAACATCTAGAGGAAAATCAAGCGGACTGGCAGAAAGCCGTGGATACGTTAATCCAGCTGCGCCCGGATGTGAGTTTCATCCTGACCGCCGGCGATCAGGTCAACAGCAGCAACGATGAAAAAGCGCTGAAGGAATATCAGGCTTTTCGCAGCCCGGCCGCGTTAAAGCAGATTCCAATGGCCATCAATATCGGCAATCATGAGGGTAATGAGAAACTGCTTGCCAGTCAGTTTCAACGTCTGGATAAAGGAGCGGATTATTATTATGAATACGGCGATACGCTGTTTTATGCGCTGAACTGTATGGATGAGGATACACAAGCCCATCTGGATAAGCTCAGCCAGGTGATCGCCCGCACTCAGCCGCGCTGGATCATTGTCACGATGCATTATTCACTGTTCGGCAGAAAAGATCGTTCTGAGGATGAAAAAGTCATCGCTGCCCGCAAAGCCTACGCCGAGGCTTTCTCTGATCTCAATGTTGATGTTGTTCTGTCGGGTCACGATCATGTTTACTGCCGCTCATGGCTGATGAAAGGGGCTGAAGCGACAGATCGGGCAGAAGGGCTGAAACGCCGGGGGGAAACGCTGTATGTTTCCGGAGGGACGCCGTCCGGCAGTAAATATTATGAAATTCAGGGTGAAGTCCCGGAGTGGATTGCTTACAGTATTCCTGAGCAGCAGGCAACGGTATCGCTGATTACGATTTCTAAGAATCAGCTGATTTTGGAAACGTATTCGCAAGCGACTCAGGAACTGACCGACCGCTGTGAAATTCGGAAATAGCCATAAAAAGAATCTTGAATGAGTCCAAAGCCGCTTCGCTGCGCTCCAAGAGAAACCGGATTTATTGTTTTGTACACTGTTTAAGCCACAAGAAAACCCGCCTGATGAAGCGGGTTTTCTTGTAGAGTCATAAGGCAAAGCGGTCAGGCGACAATCAGAATTTTGGTGAAGTTACAGATAGCCGCTAAGCTTAAAAATCAAGATTAAGATTTGCGTTGACGTCAGCTTCTTCTTTTTAATCAGCCATAATAAAGCCGAAACCAAACTGACCAGCTTTGTCTGCTGAAATAGAAACGATTATGAACAGAAATCTGAATTCAGGATCAAAAGGGTCGTTTGACAATTCCGAACGTTGATAATAAAATGGAGAAAACAAAGTTAGGCTGGGCTGCTTTTAGCCACAAAGGCGAATTTCATAATCGAAAGTTGAGGAGAAAATAAATGATGTGGATCTGTCCCCAATGCCAAAGAGCGTTTAAACGAACAAATCAGGGACATTATTGCGGAAAAGCACCTGAAACTGTATTAGAATATATCAATTCGCAGCCCCTGGAAACTCATTCTCATTTAATGGAAATGATGATTACGCTGCAGAATAGTGTTCCATGCATTCAGGAGCGGATCTTATGGAGTATGCCGTATTATGAAAAAGAAGGGAAATCCATCTCGTTTTCAGCTTGTAAAAAACATATTAGTTTTTATGTCGGCCTTGAAGCGATAGAAACCTTTGCCTCCGAGTTAAATGAATTTGTAATTAAGAAAAATGCAATCTATTTTCCTTATGATAAAGCATTGCCGACTCAATTGATTTCAGAGATCGCAAAATGGTGTCTAAGCTGATTTGACAGCTTTTGGTTTATCGGACTTGGACACTTTATGAAATCAGAAGTTGTCGAGTATAAATCCATATTGATAGGAGATGATTGTAATGGAAACTATTTGCGGAATTGATTGCAGAAAGTGCGATTTTAAAGATCATTGTAACGGCTGTGCGGAAACAAACGGACATCCATTCGGCGGAGAATGTGTTGCAGCCGAGTGCTATAAAGCAGGTGGCGAAAAGTATTTTTCACGATACAAACGACAGTTGATAGATGAAGTTAATTCTCTAAACATAGCCGATATGCCGTTTGTGACAACGCTTTGTCAATTAAGCGGCGCATATGTTAATTTGGAATACACCTTTCCGAATGGAAAGAAAGTCAAGCTGCTTGACGACACAAAAATATATCTTGGCTGTCAAGTAGAAAAATCAAATAGTGACAGATGCTATGGGCTTGTTGCGGACAATGATTACCTACTTATATGCGAGTATGGGTGTAATGGAGCAGAACCTGAAATCGTGATTTATAAAAGAAGATAAACAACTCCCAGTTTATGAGATTGGGGCAGAGAGTAATAAAAATCGAAATTTGATTGAGGTGATGACTATGGATTATATATGGATTGTCGTTTTAATTATTCTTGGGTTAGCTATGTTATTGAAACCTGAAATTTTATGTAAAATCGAAAATATTTTTACTGTTAAAAACGGAGAACCAACGGATTTATATTTAACTTTAATGAGACTTGGAGGAATCTTTTTTATTGGAGCGGGTTTCGTTGTCTTTGTTGTCAGTTTTATATAAATTTAAAAAATCCAGTTTGATAAACTGGAAAATTAGAATTTACGGAGGTACGACTATGAGCTATTTTTTATTCGACAACAAGAAAGTTTTTTACAATGAATTTGGCATGGGTACGCCTTTGCTTTTTCTTCACGGAAATACAGCTTCATCTATGATGTTTTTTAAAATTGTTGAAAAATATAAGGATAATTTCAAAGTCATTTTGATTGACTTTTTGGGGCACGGAAAATCAGACAGACTCAGTGAATTTCCCGCCGATTTATGGTTCTATGAAGCACAACAGGTTATTGCTTTTCTGAAAGAAAAACAATACTCCAACGTAAATATTATTGGAAGTAGCGGAGGCGCTTTAGTTGCGATCAATGTAGCTCTGGAGGCACCGCAGCTTGTATCAAAAGTGATCGCGGATAGTTTTGAGGGAGAAAGACCTTTAAAAGAATTTACAAAAAATGTTAAGGCGGATAGGGAGTTTTCCAAACACGATGATAATGTAAGAATGTTTTATCAGTATATGCAGGGTGATGACTGGGAACTTGTTGTTGACAATGACACTTCTGCTATTATTAGGCATGAAAAGGAAATAGGTAAATTCTTTCATAGCGAACTAAATAACTTTCAGCCCGATATTCTTTTGACTGGAAGTAAACAAGATGAATTTGTTAGTAGTATTTCTCCCACTTATTTTGAAAAGACATATGGAGAAATAATTAGTAAAATAGGGCATGGGAATATGTACCTTTTTGGTACAGGCGGACATCCTGCTATGCTTACCAATCCTGACGAGTTTTATAAAATAAGTATGGAATTTTTTCACGCGCAAGTATTTGAAGAATCAAATTAATTACACATAGTTACATCAATTCGGATTTTCGATAACGGAAATGAAATAGGTTTTAAGTGAATGGCTGTTGTGAGATAGGATCTCTGTAAAAAGGACGATATCCATACTGTGGCGCTAATGGGCAGCAAGATTGTAATGGAATTTGCGTACGTTGAGCTGACAAAGTAAACGTTAAGGAGGGATATATCATAAGCGAAACAATGAAATTTGCCGGCAGAGAAGAATTCCGTGAATGGCTCAGTAGGCATTGTGAATCAAAGGCCGGTATTTGGCTTTTATTCGGTAAGTCTGGCGGACCTCAAACGATAAAAGCGAAAGAAGCTTTGGAAGAAGCTCTCTGTTTTGGCTGGATTGACGGACAGATGGAAAAGATTGATGATAAGACATATAAGAAGTATTTTTCTCTGCGCAGAAGAAACAGCAAATGGTCGGAGAAGAATAAAGCCTTGGTGAAGAAGCTCGAGGAAGAAGGGCTGATGACGGATTTTGGCAGGAAGAAAATAGATGAAGCTAAGAAGAACGGCCAGTGGGAAGCTTCTAACCCTCTGGCGATCATTACAGAAGAAGATATTGCCAGTCTGTCCGCATTGCTAAAAAGGCATGAACTCGCTCACAAAAATTTTCAAGCCATGTCTCTGTCCGTCAAGAAAACTTATACACGGGCATATCTTGATGCGAAGACAGACGCTGGAAGGGAAAAGCGAATTGCTTGGATAGTGGACAGACTCAATAAAAACCTGAAACCCATGTGATTCTTTTAAAGGAATATCCTGAAGGAAGAATGAAAGCGGGGAAGTTTGCTGCTTCGGGATGGGATTTAATATCTGTTCCTGATCAATAATAGTTAGATATGGAAAGGCTGATAAAGATATTTTAGTATCATCAATCAGATGATGCATGCGGAAAATGCGGTTGTGATTCAGCCCCCTATTATAAAAGAGCCTTGGTATTGAAATTCATGTTGATTGAAAAGTTGCAGAGCGTAAATTTAGAATTTGATAAGGGGGATAGGTATTGTAATGAAACTGTTTTTCCGTGCAATGATAAAATTTATATTTGGAATACTGCTTGTGGCTTTACTGCTTTTCTTACCTGCTGGGACTTTTCACTATCCGAATGCTTGGCTGTTTATGGGAGTCTTATTTACTCCTATGTTTTTCGTGGGATTCATCATGATGATAAAAAATCCCAAACTACTAGAAAAACGACTTAATGCCAGAGAAAAAGAAAGCGAACAAAGTCTTGTCATAAAATTGAGCGGTCTTATGTTTTCGGCAGGCTTTGTATTGGCGGCTCTTGATTTTCGTTTTTCTTGGCTGCCATTGCCGAAAGTCATTTCCCATACAGCGGTAGGAATATTTTTGCTTGCCTACTTGATGTATGCAGAGGTTTTAAGAGAAAATATATATCTTTCAAGAATCGTGGAAGTTCAGGAGAATCAAAAGGTTATTGATACGGGTCTTTATGGTATTGTAAGACATCCGATGTATAGTGCGACGGTTCTGCTTTTCCTATCCATGCCTTTTATTCTCGGTTCGTTTATTTCATTTATCGCTTTTCTTTTCTATCCGTTTATCATTTCAAAAAGAATTAAAAACGAAGAAAGGATACTGGAAACTGAACTTAAGGGCTACAAAGAATATAAGCATAAGGTGAAATATAGATTAATTCCGTTTGTATGGTAACGAAAAATTTGTGTTTTTAAAATTCCGTTTGCCGCGTCGGTTTCTATGCGCCTTGTCGAATTAAGGCCTAGGCGTATGATGGAAAAATAGAACTGGAGTGTCATGGACACCGCAGTTCTATTTTTGTCTTTTTCTCATTTGAATCCGAATCAGATCGTTGTTGATCCAAAACGGCAGAAAGAGGTATATGAGGATAAAAATCACAAAAAGATAGACGATCAAGCCGATGAAAAAATGCAGACCGGCAAGAGATACAGTCAGAATGGCGATCAAAAGGCAAACCGGCCATGTCAAGGAGAGACGATACAGGCTGTGGCAATGCGGGCATTCCATCCGCAGAAATAAAAAGGACAGCGGCCTGAGCGGAAGAGTCTGACCGCAACGCGGACATGTAATTTTATTCTTCATGATGGGTTCCTTCTTGAATCCCAGAAAGTAAAACATGCAGCGATTTTAAGCCGCAGAGGATCATCAGTAAAAAAAGACTGAAATTGAACAGGTCGTGAAAATAGGTCAGCGTCATCCATCGCAGAAAAGCCAGATACAGCCATGAGATTTGGCTAACAACATAGAATTGAGTATACCAGGCACTCCATGCGTAAAGTGCGATGGCCAGCCAGTAGATCAAGTCTAATATCAGCGATCGATTTCGTGTTTTCATGGCTTGCCTTTCTTTATAAACGGCTAAGCTTATTTCTGCTTTTATTATAAAACAAAACTGAAAAAAAGCTAGAGCAGGAAAAGACAGGAAATCAGAGAAAGCCGATCTGCGGAGGAAGGGGACAGGGACGTTGCGGCAAGATCTTGAGAAGTAAAAAATATCGGATGCGAAGAAAAATCAACCTGTGAAGAAAAAGAATTCGCTCAATTGAAAAGTTAAGTTCCACTTCTGAAAGGCGAAAATAAAAAGGTGAAT